>ERZ773060.296-NODE-296-length-19793-cov-4.30059_pt1 | contig 19793 bp, 16 predicted proteins | sample MGYA00580628_ERZ773060 | MGnify/ENA primary metagenome ERZ773060 (study PRJEB29015, sample SAMEA2738019) | human oral metagenome | biome: human oral; feature: human-associated habitat; material: dental | place: China | collected 2045 ... | reverse complement strand
ATTTTTTAGATATTTTGATTAATAAATATTTTTTTATTTATATTAGACTTTATTCAAAAAATGAAAATTATATTTTGATTATTTGAAAATATTAGGTTTATATCCTTTATTAAAAAAGTTTGTAATAATTTCGTTATTTAAATGGGGTTTAGTATAAAATATATATTGTTGAAAGAAAAAAATAAATAATTTTGATTTTGAAATTAAATAGTTTATAAAAAGGAGAGTTAGTGTGAATAAAAAGATTATTTTTTTAATTATATTACTAATATTGACAACTTTTTCGTGTACTTCACTTTCGGAGGGGCTTACGATGAAAAGTGAGGTTTATAATGCGGATAATGTTGAATTTTACTACGATTTAACGTATAAAAAAGATGGAGAAACTCATTATGAAAGGCAAATTTGGGAGCAGGCTTATGATATTTTGGATAAGGCGGAAGACTTCTTCCTGATGGATATTTTTGTATTTAATGACTATCTTGGAAAAGGTGTTAAGGAGAAATTGCAGCCATTGCCTATTGCAGAAGAGTTTGCACAGAAGATACTTGAAAAAAGAAAAAGAGATCCGAATGTTGAAATATATTTGATACTTGATGAAAGTAACACTTTTTATGGAGCGTTTGACAACAAAACTCATAAGAAGCTGGAGGAGGCTGGTGTAAAAATTGGATATGTGGATTTGACAAAATTGAGAGATCCGATGCTTGTTTATTCGGCTCCATGGCGTCTTTTTGTCCAGCCTTTTGGAAATCCGAAAAATCGTGGGAAAACTAAAAATCCAATTTACGAAGGTACTGACAAAGTTACAATCCGTAGTATTTTAAGAGCGTTAAATGCAAAAGCTAATCACAGAAAACTTATTATGAATGAAACTACGGCAATGCTGACATCAGCAAACCCACACGCAGAAGGTTCAAAGCACTCAAATGTGGCATTTAAGTTTTCATCGCCAATTATTAGGGAAATTTACGAGGGAGAAAAGCCAGCTGCAAAAATTACTAAAAAAGATGGAAGCTTAAAGCAAAAATTACCAGATAAGGATTTTGGTAAAATTCCATTTTCTAAAAATGACAAGCTAAAATTACAATATTTTACAAACGGAGCAACAGCTAAGGATATTTCGGAAGAATTAAAAAACACACAGTTTGGAGATAAGGTTATTATTGCCCAGTTTTTCCTTGCAGACAGAGGAATAATTAACGATATAAGAAAAGCGGCACGGCGTGGAGTAAAATTTGAGATAATTTTGAATAATTCAAATGCGGGACTTCCAAATAAAGCTGCTGCTGGAGAACTAATGAAATATGCAAGAAAACATAATTATGACATAAATGTCAAGTTTTACAATAAAGGAGAGGAAATGTACCACGTAAAAATGCTTTCTATTTTGAAAAATGATTATTTGATAACTTACGGAGGTTCAACAAACTTTACAAGACGTAATATGCGTAATTTTAATTTGGAAAATGAACTAAAAATTATGTCAGCTTATGATCAGAAAATTTCCAAAGATATTTTGGATTATTATGACAGATTATGGACAAATAGGGATGGAGAATTTACATTACCTTATGACACAGAAAAAAATGAGAAATTGATGAATGATTTGTTATTCAGGTTTATGGAAATGAATGGATTTGGGGCATTTTAAAAGTTATTGTTTCTTGCCTTAAATCCTTATCTTGTGGGAAAGGTTTATTCCAATAAATAAAACAATTTATTTGAAAAAATTAAAGAATAAGTTATAAATTGTATTAAAAGAAAAAGAGTGATTTTTATGGAAAGTGTAATTAAGGCGAATAAGATTAAGATAGAAAAGATAAATGAGAATGACTATAATCGAATTTTTGTAATGTCAGATATTCATGGACAGTACGATTTGTTTTTGAAAATGTTGGATAAAATTGACTTAAAAAGAGAAGATTTACTTGTGATTATAGGGGATATTTGTGACAGAGGAAAAAAGTCCTATGAAATTTATATAAAATGTATCAAAATGATAAAACTTGGGTATAACTTGAAGTTTATTTTGGGAAATCATGAAGATATGCTTCTTGAAGACTTGGAAAATGATTATCCATTAAGATATGAAACAGAATATTCAATTTATAAACATTCTAAATATTTTGAAAATAAAACGATGACAGAATGGCACCAAGAAAATTTTTTTGATGAAATTAGATGGTTTGTAAAATGGCTCAAAAACTGTCCTTTAATAATTTATGGAAATAAAAATATTTTTGTTCATGCAGGGCTCGATTTGAATATAGCTTTGACAAAACAAGAAAAGGAAACAGTACTTTGGACTAGAGATGAATTTTGGATTATGGAAAATGTAGAGCTTGAGGAATATAGGGATAAAAACATATATTTTGGTCATACTCCTAATATAAATGGAAGAATCTCTAAAAAGACTGATAAAATAAAGGGAATAGACTGCGGCGCATTTTTTACGCATTTTTTAGGATGTATAGAAGTAAAAAGTCAAGAGGAAATTTATGTTTATGAAGATGAATTTATAGAATTTGATGAGGTTTCAAGCAAAGTATTTTTGGAACTTTGGAATGAGGAAGTGGCGGAGTTTATAAATTCTGAGAAATATAAGATTAAAAGTGGGAAAGGGAAAATAATAATTTTAGAAAAATTAGATAAAAATGAAAAAAAAATTTTAGCAGATTTTTGGAAAAAATATGAAAAATTGCTTGGAAAGAATATTGCAAATTATATTAAAAAGAAGAAATTATAAGTAAAAAAATTTTTGGGGATTGACATTTTTATAAAATATGCTATAATAGATATGTAAAAATCCCTAAGGGTGACTTTGTATAATATTTAAAAAAAATGTGCTATAAATTAGACTGGAAAAATCCAGTCTTTTTTGTTATAATATTTTAAGTGAGTTTTAGCACAACTCACAAAATATTATATAAAGGAGGTAGTGAGATGGTAGATTTCATTGCGATATTTATTCTTTTTGTAATTATTTATTACAGCTTGAATAGATAGAGCATGAATTTCACCTCTACTCCTCGCCCTTAGGGGGACATTTTTAAATTTAAGGAGGAAATATTAACAAGAAATTTGTTAAAATAAAGGATGAACAAAATTAAAAATATTGCAATTATTGCACACGTAGATCACGGAAAAACGACTCTTGTCGATGCTTTATTGAAACAGGCAGGAACATTTGGGGAACATGAAAAAGTAGATGAAAGAATTATGGATAGTAATGATTTGGAGAAGGAAAGAGGAATTACGATTTTTTCTAAAAATGCTTCATTTCATTATGATGGATATAAGATAAATATTGTGGATACTCCTGGCCATGCAGATTTTGGTGGAGAAGTACAGAGAATCTTGAAAATGGTAGATTCTGTTTTGCTTCTAGTAGATGCATTTGAAGGTGTTATGCCACAGACTAAATATGTATTAAAACAGGCATTAGAGCATGGACTTCGTCCAATTGTAGTAGTTAATAAGATTGACAGGCCAAATTCAGATCCTGATGCAGTTGTGGATTCTGTTTTTGATTTATTTGTAGATTTAGGGGCAAATGATATTCAGCTTGATTTTCCAGTAGTTTATGCGTCTGCAAAAAATGGATTTGCTAAACTGGAACTGGAAGATGAAGATAAGGATATGAAACCGCTTTATGATAAAATTATGGAGCATGTAGAAGATCCTGAAGGAGATGTGAATGAGCCACTTCAAATGCTTGTTACAAATACTGAATATGACGAATATGTAGGAAAATTAGGAACTGGAAGAATTTACAATGGAAAAATTGAAAAAAATCAGGAAATTACGTTGATTAAGAGAAATGGTGACTTGGTAAATAGTAAAGTTACTAGAATTTATGGATATGACGGACTTAAAAAAGTTGAAATGGAAGTAGCGTATGCTGGAGATATTGTAACAATTGCGGGAATTGATAAAATTGACATAGGAGAAACTGTAGCAAGTAGAGAAAATCCTAAGCCATTACCATTAATTGACATTGATGAGCCTACACTTGCTATGACATTTATGGTAAATGATTCACCATTTGCAGGACAGGATGGAAAATTTGTAACTTCGAGAAATATTTTGGAAAGATTGCAAAAGGAAGTAAATCATAACGTGAGTATGAGACTTGAAATGACAGATTCGCCAGATGCATTTATTGTAAAAGGAAGAGGAGAGCTTCAATTATCTATTTTGCTTGAAAATATGAGAAGAGAAGGCTACGAAGTAGCAGTTTCAAAACCTGAAGTTATTTTTAAGGAAGAAAATGGACAGAAAATGGAACCAATCGAACTTGCAATTATCGATGTTGCCGATGAGTTTGTAGGAGTCGTAATTGAAAAATTAGGGCTTAGAAAAGGTGAAATGGTAAATATGAATCAAGGAAGCGATGGATATACAAGACTTGAGTTTAAAGTACCATCACGTGGATTAATTGGATTTAGAAATGAATTCTTGACGGAAACAAGAGGAACAGGAATTATAAATCATTCATTCTTTGAGTATGAACCTTTCAAGGGAGAGGTAACAGGACGAAGAAGAGGAGTTTTAATAGCAATGGAACCTGGAACAAGTTTAGGGTACTCGTTAAATAACTTACAACCAAGAGGAATCCTGTTTATAGGGCCAGGAGTAGAAGTTTACGAGGGAATGATAGTCGGAGAGCATTCAAGAGAAAATGACTTAGTTGTAAATGTATGTAAAGGTAAAAAACTTACAAATATGAGGGCCGCTGGAAGTGATGATGCTGTGAAATTGGCACCTCCAAAGGAATTTACACTGGAATTGGCACTTGAATATATTGAAAATGATGAGTTAGTGGAAATTACACCTAACTTTATCAGACTTAGAAAAAAATATTTGAATGCTAACGATAGAAAAAAATATGAAAACTCTAAAAATTAAATATTAATATAAATTAGTAGCGATGTGATTTTTATGGATAATATAAAACTTCAAGAAAAATTAAAAGCCGAGTTGTCAGATGAAAAAATAAAATTTATTGAAAAATATAGTATGGAAATAAATTCCAGAAGGCAATGGATAACTAGAAGAAATAATACACCAGAACGCTTATATTTTTCGCATAAATTTATTTCACAAAATAATATTTTAGAAATAGTTTTTAGAAAATATCAGCTTTGTTTTGCAAAATTGAAATATTTTAGAGCAAATATTGAAAAGTATGATTTTTATAAATATACTCCAAAAGAAGGTTTTATAAAGACGCAATTGTGGGATGTAGAATTTTTTTATCATAGAAAATCAGAAAAAATAATAGATTTAAGATATTTACAGCAAATAAGAAAAGTAGAAGATTTTTTGGAACTTATCGAATGGCTTGATAGTTTTGAAAAATAACAAATAAAAACTGGAGCTAAAAAAATTTCAATAGTTCCAGTTTTTTTATTGTTTTAAATTTATAAAATTTATTAGACTTGTTTGGAAATTTAATATTCCTTATCTTTTTACATGTAATATTTATTTTGTTATATTTCCAAATTTATACAGTTATTAAGCAAAGCTGTTAATTTTTTTTAGTTTCTACCATTTTAGCCTGCTTTAAAATACTGTCTGGTATTTTTATTCCTAATAACTGCATATTTTGCTTATTAATTTCAATCTGTAAATTTTTAACTGTTTCTATTGGAATTTCACTTGGTTTTTTGCCTTTTAGTAAAATTTCCGCTGCTATTTCTCCAGAACGGTAACCGATATTGTAGTCGGTAGTTCCTTGTGAAATTAGCCCTCCTGCATTTGAGTAAACGTCATTTGTAGCTAGGATCGGAACTTTTGCATTGTTAAAAACATCAAGTATTGCTGCAAAATATGATGCTACTGTATTATCTTGAATAGCATAGTAGATATCAATATTCTTTGAAATAAGATTTGCTGCGGCAACCATTTCTGTACCATTTGTAACAGCTTTTTCTACTACTGTGAATCCATACTCTCCTGCCAGTTTTTTTAAATTATTTACTTCAGAAACTGAATTTTGTTCAGACGAATTATAAATGATTCCTATTTTTTTCGCTTCTGGTAATAATTCTCTCATTAATTTTAAATTTTCTGTAATTGGGGCTGCGCCACTTGTTCCTGTAACATTAGGAATTCCTACTAGTCCTGCACTTTTTGGATCTGTAACTGAACCAAATATAACTGGTGTTTCTTTTCCAATCTGATTTTTAGCTGCTTGTGCAGTTGGTGTTGTAATTGCAAATACCAAATCTTTTTTGTCTGCTGCAAATTGCTGCATAATTAGAGTCTGATTACTCATGTCATTATTTGCAATTTTATCATCATAATCAGCCTTTACTCCGGCTTTTGCTAATGCATCTTTAAAACCTTGCTTTGCTGCATTTAATGCTGGATGATCTACAATCTGTGACAATCCAATCTTATAAACCTTTTCATTAACTTTGGAATCCTTTTTTTGTTCCTGAGAATCATTACTTTTCTTATTTCCGCAAGATAAAAGCATCCCTCCTAACATACCAAATAATAGTACACCTCTCATAATTTTTTTCATCTGTTTTCCTCCTAAAATAAATAATTTTTGAATCGTATTATTATTTTACCATATTTTTTAAAAATTTCCAGCATATTTTAATAAATTTATCAATTAGAGTAATTTAAAACAGGAAAAGAAAAAAAAGTAGATACTAAAATTACGAAATTTAAGTTTAGTAAAATAATTAATATTTTTACCAAAAAAATTAAATGAAATATGCTAGTTAAATAAAATAATGGATATTTTGAAAAAGTCATCTACATTTACCTTTACAATTTACTAATTTAAATGTTCAAAAAAATACTTGACAAAAAACGATTACTGTTGTAAACTATATAATGTAAAAAGATTACAAACGTAAACATTAAAGGAGGTGAGAACGTGAAAGAAAATTGCAGAATCGATAAAAAACAGCATATAACCGATGCAGAATGGGAAGTAATGCGAGTTGTGTGGGCAAATAGTGAAGTTACGAGCAAGTTTGTGACAGAGGTACTTTGTGAGAAAATGAACTGGAAACAGGCTACAATAAAGACGCTGTTGAATCGGCTGCTGGAAAAGAATATTTTGAAAAAGAGGGAAATTGGGAACAAGTATATTTATTCGACAGATTTTACAGAAAAGGAAGTTGCTAACAGTTATATATTAGGAACTTTTGATAAAATTTGTAAAACGAAAGTTGGAGAAATGATAGGGAAAGTTATTGAGAATAGTGAACTGAGTTTTGACGACTTGGATTTGATTTTAAAGGCTGTAGAGGAAAAAAGGAAAACGGCTGTGGAAGAAGTTTTGTGTGATTGTGTGGAGGGGCAGTGTAATTGTAGAGAAGGATGATTAATGAAATTATAAGAGTAATTTGTTATTTTAATAATAGACTTGTTAGGGAAACTGTAAGTGTTAATAAAGTAAGTATTATGAGGTAAGGGGTTTTAACTCCTTCTTGAAAAAAAACATGTTTAGTAAGTATAAAATTTGATAACTGGAGGTATAAAATGAACATTGTGGCGGGAAAAACTAAATACGAATTCGGTGTAAATAGAATTTTGAATGAAACAAATGATTCATTAAATTATGAAGAAATAGAGCAAGATATTGATTATATTGAAAATAAAAAAGGTGATCAGCTATACTGTATGAAATCTCTTGGATTTGAGTATTTACAACTCTCTTCAAAAAAATTATTTGTAGAAAAGGATATAAAAACTTGTAGATATTATTGCTATATAATTGCTAAATTGGAATTTTTATCAAAAGCATTAGATGAGAAGGTATTTTTGGATAATTCAGATTTATTTTATATGCTGATGTCAAATAATCCTGATTTTATAGTGTTTTTAAAAAATAATATAGAGGAAATACAACCTAATGATTATGATTCAGAAAAAGATATTTATAAAAATTTAACTAATACATATGGAGATTTTTTTATAACAAGGACAACTTTATTAGCAATAATTGGTGATTTTGAAGAAGTAGAAAAAAGATGTACGGTATATTTGGAAAAATCGAAAAAATTTAGAGATATTTATTATAAATATCGTGTTTATGGAATGGAATTTTTGAAAGCGTTATCATTAAAAGATATTGAAAAAATGAAAGAAATGATAAATATGATGATGATGCCTAAAATAGCAAAGGCATTGGTAAAAGATCATATTACTAACTATAGTTTTTATTTACATATTTATGTTATAATATATGCAAAAATAGCATTGCTTCATGGATTTGATTTAGGTATAGACAATGAAGTTGCTCCTAAAGAAATAATTGATAATACTCCATTAGAAAGTTATGAAGATCCATACGATTTTATGAAAAAATTTGATTTAAAAACAGTAACTCCAAAAGAATGGAGAGAATGGACAAAAAATTATTCAACATTTGGTTCAATTGATTAATGAGAGGAATTAAAATTATGTCAGAAATAATAGATGTATACACAAGAATAAAATATAAAAAAGATAATGTTATAAAAGATGATGATATATTAGATGATTTAGATATTTACAGTGCTATATTAGAACTTGAATATGATGTGATTGTATATAAAGATGAAAAACTTTTAACATTACAAAGTCGTGCAAATTACTCTTATGCAAGAACTTTTTCTCTAAGTGAAGAAAGAAATGAACTACAAAGAGTAGCTAAAAGTAAAGGTATAGACAATTTATACTATATTTTTTGCAGTTATTCGTTATCAATGGGAATAATATATGGAGTTATAAATTTTGATATTAAAAATAATGCTATATATGAAAAGATTTTTAAGGAAGAAGATTGTGAAGAAATTCTAGAAAAATTATCATCTGAATTAGTTGAAAAATTTCAAATGCTTAACGAAGGTGAAAAAGAATATACTGACGATGGTGAAAATCTTGATGATATTGTGGAAGAAATGAATGATAAGATAAGTAAGTACTGTTATGAAGAATTTATTAAATTTATAAATGAAATAAAGTTAGAAGAATTAGATTTTAATTGTTAATGAATTTTTGAAGAAATGAAAGGAGTATAATATGAAAACAGAAAACTATACAGTAACTGGGATGAGCTGTGCAGCTTGTGCCAATGCTGTGGAAAAGGCACTTAATAAAAATAATGATATTAACGCTTCGGTTAATATTGCAACTGAAAAATTGAATATTGAATATGATGAGAAGAAGTACAATTTTGATAAAATTAGGGAAATAGTGGAGTCGGCTGGGTATGGACTGGTTGAGGATATGACAGAAGATAAAAAGATGGAACTTTATCAAGAGAAAATAAAAAGCTTGAAAAATCGTTTAATTTTGGCAATTATTTTTGTTGTTCCACTTTTGTATATTTCGATGGGGCATATGCTTGGGGCAGCACTTCCTGAATTTTTGAATCCTAAGGTACATCCGCTTAATTTTGCGTTGGCACAGTTTGTGTTGACTTTGCCTATTATTTATGCTGGGAGAGATTTTTTTTCACATGGATTTAAAAATTTAGTAAGAAAATCTCCAACAATGGATTCATTAATTGCTATTGGGGCAACAGCGGCGGTACTCTATGGAATTTACGCAACTTTTAGAATTGTAACTGTAGACCCTGAAGCACATATGGATTTATATTATGAGTCGGCTGGTACAATCATTACGTTAATCTTGTTTGGAAAACTGCTGGAGGCAAAAACAAAAGGTCAAACTTCATCGGCAATAAAAAAACTTATCGGACTTCAGCCTAAAAAGGCTAAAATTATTGAAAATGGAGCGGAAAAGGAAGTTTTGATTGAAAACTTGAAAGTTGGAGATATTGTTATTGTGAAGCCGGGAGAAAAAATTGCGGTAGATGGAAGAATTGTAGAAGGGGCGACTTCTGTTGATGAGTCAATGTTGACAGGAGAAAGTTTGCCAGTAAGCAAAAAAGTTGGGGATAAGGTTGTTGGAGGAAGTATTAATAAAAATGGAAGTATCAGATTTGAGGCGACTGAAATTGGTAAAAATACAGTTTTGTCGCAAATTATAAAGCTGGTTGAAGAGGCACAGGGGTCAAAGGCTCCTATTTCTAGAATGGCAGACATTGTGGCGGCGTATTTTGTGCCAATTGTTATTGGGATTGCGATAATTACAGGAATTACTTGGTTTCTAAGTGGAAGTGGATTGGTTACTGCATTGTCGTTTTTCATCGCTGTACTTGTAATTGCGTGTCCGTGTGCATTAGGGCTTGCAACACCCACATCGATTATGGTTGGGACTGGAAAAGGGGCTGAAAATGGTATCCTTATCAAAAGTGGAGAAGCTCTTGAAACAGCATATAAAATTAAAACAGTTGTATTTGACAAGACTGGTACGATTACAAAAGGAAAGCCTGTACTTACTGATTTGATTGCTTATGGAAAATATAATGAAAATGAATTGTTAAAAATTGCTGCAAGTGTGGAAAATGATTCAGAGCATCCATTGGCAGAAGCAATCGTAAATGAAGCAAAAGAGAAAAATATTGAAATTAAGCCATATGAAAAATTTAGAGCAATGCCAGGTTACGGTATTCGTGCAACATTTGAAGGCAAGGAAGTTCAAATTGGAAACAGAAAACTTATGGAAAATCGAAAAATCAATGTGGAAATTTCTCAAAAAGATTATGATATTCTGTCAAATGAAGGAAAAACACCAATGTATATTTCGATTGATGATGAATTGGCGGGACTTGTTGCAGTTGCAGATGTTATAAAGGAAACAAGTAAGGAAGCTATAGAAAAACTGAAAAAAATGGGAATCAAGACAATAATGCTAACTGGAGATAACGAAAAAACTGCGAAATTTATCGCAAAGCAAGTGGGAATAGATGATGTAATTTCAGAAGTGCTGCCTTATCAGAAATCTCAAAAAGTAAAGGAACTTCAAGAAAAAGATGAATTTGTTGCAATGGTTGGAGACGGAATTAACGATTCACCAGCACTGGCTCAGGCAAACGTTGGAATTGCGATAGGAAATGGAACAGATGTTGCGATAGAATCAGCTGATATTGTCTTAATTAGAAACGATTTGAGAGATGTTGCGGGTGCAATAGCATTAAGTAAAGCGACAATCACAAATATAAAGGAAAATCTGTTTTGGGCATTCTTTTATAACGTACTGGGGATACCATTTGCCGCTGGAATATTTTACGCATTCTTCAATGGACCAAAATTGGATCCGATGATAGCGGCTTTTGCAATGTCGTTTAGTTCAGTATCTGTTTTGGGTAATGCTTTGAGATTGAAGTTTTTTAAAGTTAAATAGAATTTTGAAAAATAGGTTGAATTTTATTACATATCTATGATATTATCTTCTGTAAGAGGTGAGTAATATGGAAACAAAATTAAGAAATTTAACAAAGAAAGTTGAGAATAAATCAGTAAAAATTGCAGAAGATAGGGAATTGGAAATAATTTCTTCTAAAGTTTTGAAGAAGTATAAAAAAACATTTGAGAAATTGACGAAATGATTCCTGTATAAAAAAATATAAAATTTTAGTATTGATTTTTTTTGAAAAATGATATAATATTTTTGAATAAAAAACAATCTATATGCTTATAGTTATAGAAAAAATACGGAGAATCCCTCATTCTTAATTGAATGGGGGTATTTTTTATAATAATATAATATTCTGTTGATTAGGACTTAAACTACAATAAAGTATATAGATTTTGGATGGTCAAGATGATTAATCAATACTGTTTTTTGCTATAATCATTCTTTTTTTTATTTTTAGCCATCAAAGATAGTTGGCTTGAATTGATTTTCTCCTATCTTTGCCTACTGGTTATTTATAACTGGTAGGTTTTATTTTTAATAGATAAGAAAATATTGGAAATTGTTAATAAATTAAATATAACATTTATTAAAGTTAAAATTTTACTGTTGACAATTTTAGAAAATTATATTAAAATAAATTGTAATGATTACAAAATTAAATGAATTATTATGAAATAAATAAAAATTAAATTTGGAGGTATGGAAAATGGATTTTAGCTTAAATCTTGGTGCTTTAGATGAAGGAAAATTAGTAAAAATTGATGAAAATAAGCTTTATGATGTAACTGTAGTTGGTTCTGGGCCTGCGGCTGTTTCTGCAGCAATCTATGCGGCTAGAAAAGGGCTTAATGTAGCGATGGTTGGAGTGAAAATTGGTGGACAAGTTCTTGATACAAATGAAATTGAGAATATTATCGGAACTGTTTTGACAACTGGAGCTAAATTTGCAGAAACTTTGGAAAAACATTTAAAAGAGCATGAAATTGCATTTAAAGAAGGGCATTTAGTAAAAGAGATAAAAGAAGACGGAAAAGATAAGATTTTGGTAACTGATGATGGAAAAAGTTATAAAACAAAAACAGTTATTGTAGCAACTGGAGCAAAACCTAGAAGTCTAAATATTCCTGGAGAAGCCGAATATGTTGGTAAAGGAGTGCATTACTGCTCAACTTGTGACGGACCTTTTTATAAAGGGTTAGATGTGGCTGTAATTGGTGGGGGAAATTCAGGTGTGGAAGCAGCGCTTGACTTATCTGGAATTGCAAAATCAGTTACATTAATTGAATTTATGCCAGAATTAAAGGCAGATAAAGTTCTACAGGAAAAATTAGCTGAGCAGCCAAATGTAAAAACTATTTTAAATTCTGCAACAGTTAAAGTAAATGGAAATGAATTTGTTGAAAGTATTGTTTATAAAAGCAGAGAAACTGATGAAGAAAAAACATTGAATGTAGAAGGTATGTTTGTGGAAATTGGGTTGTCACCAAGAAGCGAAGTTGTAAAAGACTTGGTTGAAACAAATAAAATTGGAGAAATTGTAATTAATCCTGAAAATAATTCAACTTCTGTAGCGGGAATCTTTGCTGCGGGAGATGTTACAAACATCAGACAAAAACAAATTATTATTGCAATGGGAGAAGGTGCAAAAGCTGCATTAGGAGCATTTGAGTATCTGATTACAAAATATTAATTATTAAAAAATAGGAAAAAATGGACTGCATCTAAAATCTTGAACACAAGATAAGAGATGTGGTTTTTTTTTGAAAAAATTTAAAAAAGAAGATTAATGAAATTCCTTATTTTCATAAAAAAATACTCCAATTAATTAAAATTAGAGTACTTATAATGATAAGAAAATTCATATTTTAATTAGCAATTCCAAAAGTAATTATTTTAAAAAATTCTTCATTTTCATCACTAATTACCCAGTCTTTACCATTTTTTACATATTTTACATCTAGTGTTTTTTCTAAATATTTTAAATCTTTGCTGTTAAATTTCTCGTTAAAGAATTCTTTTCCAACTTGCATAATTTCTTTTTGTAAATCTTCGTTATTTTGGGGCATGGATTTAGACATTCTTTCAGAGAGCCTAGTTTGAAGTTCACCTATATATGAAGATAAATTGGGAGCTTTTACAGTGACATTTATTGTAGCGGTGTTTCCTTTTGACTCGACTTTATTAACTTTGTAAGTTATTTTTTTCATTCCTTCACCGTATACTTTGCTAAAATTTTCTAAAATAGTACTAACATTTCCTTCAGATTTGCCAAATTTTGACATATCTCCTGATTGGATTATTTTCATTTTTTCCTCAAAATCTTTTTGTGCAGGATGAGTTCCACAGCTTACTACAAATAAAAGCATACTTAGTAAAATTAAAATTTTTGCCTTCATAAATTTCTCCTTCAATTTTTTTTACATTATACTATGTTTATATAATTTTATAGACAGTATTTCATTAGATTTATATTATTGAAGGTTTTTTAGAAGCATCGTTGCAAAAGTAAAGTAAATAATAAGTGTTACAGCATCTGAAATAGTCGTTATTAAAGGTGTTGCCATAACAGCTGGATCTGCTTTTAAAATTTTTGCTCCAAGTGGAAGCAATGCTCCTACTATTTTTGAGATTATTATTGTAAATACAAGAGTTATTGAAACAATAAAGGCGATTGTCGGATTTATTTTTTCCAAAGTAATTAGTCTTACAAAATTTAGAATTGATAGGACTATTGAAACCATAATACCTATTGAAAATTCTTTTCTAAGTACTTTGAATGCATCCTTTGGAGAAATTTCCCCTAGTGCTAGTGAACGGATTACAACAGTTGAAGATTGTGATCCAACATTTCCTCCACTTGACATTAACATTGGAATAAATGCTGTCAAAATAATTGATTTTGCAAGTACTTTTTCATATCCCTGTATTATATTTCCTGAAATTGTGTCAGAAATCATAAGGACTGCAAGCCATCCAATTCTTTGTCTTGCCATTGTAAAAACGCTTGTCTTTAAGTAGGAATCATCAGTAGAAGAAGTAATCCCCGCCATTTTATGAAAATCTTCAGTAACTTCCTGATCGACAACATCCATTACGTCATCTACTGTAATGATTCCTAAAATTCTGCCTTCATGATCTACAACGGGCATAACGATAAAATCATATTTTTTGAACAAATCTGCAACAACTTCCTGATCGTCATCTGTGTGAACACTTACAAATTTTTTGTTCATAATATCTTCAATTACTGTATTGTCTTTTTTTGCAATTAATTCTTTGAGTGAAAGTACTCCCTCGAGTTTTCCATTTTCACTTGTAACATAGCATGTATATATATTTTCTTTATCTTTTCCTGTTTTTCTTAATAATTCAATTGCTTCTGAAACAGTCATATTTTTTTGAAAATCGACATATTCAGTTGTCATAATGCTTCCTGCTGAATTTTCAGGATACTTTAATAGTTGATTTATCAAATGTCTGTCTTTTTTATCAGTATTTTTCAATATTTTCTTTACAACATTAGACGGCATTTCTTCAATAATGTCAACAATATCATCAAAGTACAGTTCGTCAAAGATTTCACGTGTTTCAATATCAGTTGATGCATGAATAATCATTTCTTGACGTTCTGAATCCAAATATGGAAATACATCTGCTGCTTTATCTTTTTTTAATAGTCGAAAAATCATTATCACAAGTTCAGGCGATTTGAACTGGTTTAATATATCAGAAATTTCAACTGTATTTAATTCATTTAATTGTTTTTTTATTTCAAAATATTTTTTTTCTTTCAAAAGAGCTTCAATTATTTCTTTCATTTTTTCCTCCTTACTTTCCTATTTTTTTATTTATAGATACTTAATATTTATTTTATGATGTTGCTCAAAAATATAGTTGCAAATCTAAAATAGATAGTAAGAGTTAAGGCATCAAGTATTGTAGTTATTAATGGACCTGCCATTATTGCTGGATCCATTTTAAATGTCTTTGCAATGATGGGCAAGAAAGCGCCTATTATTTTTGAAATTATAACTACAAAGACAAGAGTTACCGAAACTGTTATGGCAACATTCAAAGGGGTTTTTGTCAAAGATATAATCCTTAGAAAATTAATTGCTGCCAGAACAATGGCGACTATAAATGAAATAAGAAACTCTTTTCTTAGTATTTTAAAAGTATCTTTTATATTGACTTCTCCTAATGCTAAGGCACGGACTACAATGGTTGAGGATTGTGCTCCTGCATTTCCTCCAGTATCCATAAGCATTGGGATAAATGAGGAAAGTATAACTACAGACTGCAGTACATCCTCGTAGCTTTTTATAATTCTTCCTGTAAATGTGGCAGAAATCATAAGCACGATAAGCCAGCTGATTCTCTGTCTTGCCATAGTAAAGGCGCTTGTCTTAAGGTAAGACTCCTCAACTGGTGAAATTCCGGCCATTTTATGAAAATCTTCTGTTGCTTCCTGTTCCACAACGTCCATTATGTCATCAATTGTAATTATCCCAAGAAGCCTATTTTCATCATCCGTAACTGGAAGAACAATAAGATTATATTTTTTTATTATTTCAGCGACTTTTTCCTGATCATCGTTTGCGTGTACACTTATTACATTTTTATTCATAATACTTTGGATGGGAACGTCATCTTCGCTTGTAATAAGTTCCTTTAAGGAAATTACCCCTTCCAGTTTTCTAACTTCATCAATTACATAACAAGTATAAACATTTTCCATGTCTTCAACAGTATTTCTGATTTTTGAAATTGCTTGAGATACAGTCATATCCTTTTTTAAATCCATGTATTCGGTTGTCATAATACTTCCCGCTGAATTATCAGGATATTTTAGTAATTGGTTTATCAAATGTCTATCTTTCGCATCAGTATTTTTCAAAATCTTTTTTACTACATTTGATGGCATTTCTTCAATAATATCGACAATATCATCAAAATAAAGTTCATCAAATATATTTTTTGTTTCGACATCAGTCATAGTGTTAATAATCATTTCTTGATGCTCTGTATCCAAATATGAAAACACATCTGCTGCCCTGTTTTTGGAAAGTAGCCTAAAAATCATTATTAATTCAGAAGATTCAAACTGATTTAACAGTTCTGAAACTTCAACAGTATTTAATTCATTCAAATATTTTCTGATTTCAAAATATTTTTTTTCATTTATAAGTGTTTGAATAGTGTTGTTTTCCATCGTTATCTCCTTTCTTTTTTGCAATTTATTAAATTTTTTACTTCATATGCAAATTAAAACAAGGAGAATAACAACACGAAGAGATTCCGTTTATTTGCATAGGTTAGTAAATTTTAGATTATTCAGTTTCTCTTCCGGGACTTCTTCGTTCAAAACATTCACCTCCATAAAATATAAAATCAGCATAAATTTCTAAAAAAAATGAACTTTATGCCCATAAAATTTTATCAGACAAACCAATGATTGTCAATAAATTTCTAAGAAATTTCTTTTAATAAAAAAAGGGACTCAATTTAAGAGTTTCCCTTTAATTGTAATTATTTATGCAGATAATAAAAATCAGTCTTTTACGAATATTTTCTTTACCCTTCCTGTATAAACTATATGAGGCTCTTCCTTTGTGTATAGTTTTTCAGGTATGCTCTTATCTATGAAGTTTTCAGGTTTTATATCATCTATATATAATTTTTCAGCTACAATAACTAATTTTGCTTCTTCAAATGCAGGAACACCATCTAAGAATATTGGATTAAATCCAACTTCTGCGATTTTGTCTACATCTCTTCCTGATTTTAATCCAAGTACATGAAGTTCCTTTTTATAACCATTAAAAAAACTTAAAGAAAAACAATTTTGCTCATCTACAAATTTTTTAGTATATCTTGTAGGTCTTATATAAACTGAAATAACAGGACCTCGCCAAAGATAGCCCATCATTCCCCACGTGACAGTCATTGTATTTATCCCATTCTCATCTCCCGCCGTGACAAGACTCCAGTCTTTACCTGTACTTGTAAAAGGATTTAAATTAAAATCCTGAATTTTTATTTCGTGAAATCCCATTTCTAACACCTCCGTAATTTTTTTATAGATTTTTAAGGTATTTTTATTATAACATATTTTTTTAAAAAGTAAATATTGACACAAATAATATTTTGTAGTAAAATATTTTTATTATCAAAGTATTTTTGGAGAAAAATTAACGGAAATTAAAGAATTTAATACACAGGAATGAGGAGGAAAACATGTTAAAAAAATTAGCGATTTTGAGTTTTATTGTAGTTGGAATGATGGCGTTTGGGGATGAAAATGATACATTTAATGTAAAACTGGAAGAGTCGGTTGTGACAGCTACAGGATTTGATGATGTGCAGAGCAATCAAATTAAGAACACTACAATTGTAACGGCTCAGGATATACACAACAAAGGGTATAATACTATAGAAGAGATATTGAAACGTACACCAGGTATAAATTTTGTTAATAATGGATTTGGATATATTGTGGATGTAAGAGGGCAGGGAGTTCAGGGAGCTGCTAAAAATGTAAAAGTTCTTGTGGATGGGTCTCCTTTAAACATACTTGATATGTCACATGCAATTTTACCTCTAAATTCAATTTCAGTTGAAGATATTGAAAAAATAGAAATTATTAATGGTGGAGGGACTGTACTTTACGGCGGAGGAACTGCTGGTGGAGTAATTAATGTAATTACAAAAAAAACGCAGGAAGAACCTGTAAAAAATAAGGTTTACTACCAAAACAGTTCATTTGATACAAATAAATTTGGCTTTGGAACAAGCATAAAATTTGCAGATAATTTCTTGTTAGATTTAGGATATGAAAATATTAATGGAAAAGGATATAGACAAGGTGATAAGAGAGATGGTGAAAATCTAAGAGGTGGATTTACATATAATATCGCTAATAATCAGACATTAAGATTTAAAGCCACAAGATACAAGGAAGAATCAAAAGAATCTGACGGTATAACTAAAACTCAGTTAAATAAGGATAGAAAACAGGCAGGAACAACTTTGACAGAATCTGATTTGGATAGAACAGAATACAGCCTAAATTATGAAATTAAGCCTACTGACAATTTAACTTTCTCATTGTTAGGATACAATCAGAAAACAATTAGAGATTATGATCAGGAAGCTCCAGCTGGAAGAATGACTCATAAGACTGATGGACAGTTTAAAGATAGAAAAACTGGCGTTGACTTAAAAGGTAAATATAACTATGGTTCAGGAAATGTAATCTTTGGATACGAATATATAAAAAATAGTTCAAACAGAAGTTCTTATGGTGCAATGTATATGAGAAATAGAAGATTATTCCCAACATCTACTGTAGACATTGATTTGCAAAAAAATACTCATTCAGCGTTTATTCAAGGAAGACATTCTTTTACAGACAAGTTTGAAGGAACTTTGGGTTATAGATATGAACATGCTGATTATGATATTCACAGAACAGATGGAAGAAATGTTATAAATAAAAACACTAAAAAGAGTAACAATGCTTATGAAACAGGATTAAATTTTAAATATTCTGATACGGGAAATGTTTATGCAAAATATGAAAGAGGGTACAGATCTCCAAGTCCAACGGAAATGGTTGACAAATCAACTACAAGAGGATATGTACTAAATAATCTGAAGTCTGAAAAATACGATACTTATGAAATTGGTATAAAAGATATGATTGGACCTTCATTTGTAAGCTTGACAGGATTTTATACTAAGAAAAATGACGAAATTTTAATTGATGTGCCAGGTGGACATGGATTAAACTGGACATATAAAAACTTGCAGAAAACAGAAAGAAAAGGTGTAGAATTATTTGCAGAGCAATATTTTGGGACATTTAGAATAAATGAATCACTTTCTTATGTAGATGCAAAAATTAGTAAAGGAGCAGATAAAAACAAAAAAATACCTTATGTATCAAAAACAAAAGCAACTTTAGGATCAAATTACGAAGTTCTGACAGGATTAAATCTGACAGCTGATTTTAATTACTTCTCAAATTCTGTAGATGGAAACTATGAAAAAATAAAAGGTTATTCTACAACAGATTTAGGAGTAAGCTATGCTCATAAAACAGGTTTAGGGGTACAAGCAGGAGTTAAAAACGTATTTGATAAAAAATATTACAGATATAAAAATGGAGATTCATATATTCCAGAAGCTGAAAGAACATATTATGTTGGTGTAAGTTACAACTTCTAAAAATAATTTTAAATATGGAAAGTGGCAGTCAAGCAATTATTATAAAGTTGTTTGGCTGTATTTTATAAATATATAAATTATTTTTATTTTTTATATGAGTAAAATGTTGTATTAATATTGCAATTTATGAATAAAAAATGGGGAAAATAAAAAATGAAAAATTATTTAAAAGGAATAAATCAAAGACTTGGAAATATTTTTATAAATGTTCGGACTTTGGAGGAATTGGAAAGAAAGACGAAAAGTGTGGTAAATGAAGAAGAGAATGTGTTTGAGTATAATCAGAA
>ERZ773060.295-NODE-295-length-19840-cov-3.42654_pt1 | contig 19840 bp, 19 predicted proteins | sample MGYA00580628_ERZ773060 | MGnify/ENA primary metagenome ERZ773060 (study PRJEB29015, sample SAMEA2738019) | human oral metagenome | biome: human oral; feature: human-associated habitat; material: dental | place: China | collected 2045 ... | reverse complement strand
GGCGGCTTTGATCTCTTGGTCGGAAAGAACACCGATCTGAAGGGTGCACTCATCGTAAGTAAGGCAACAGCGGACAAGAACAAACTCTCTACCGGCACACTCTCCTTCAGCGATCTGGAGAACGAGGCGGATTACCATGCCAAGGACAGTGGTTCTACAGCGCAGATAAAACCAACACTTCGCCGTATCAAAGAGACAGGTCCCGCCCCCAACAAATCAACTGAAAAATTAAAGATCGTTCAAGGGCTGAGCATTTCTCCTACAATTCCAACAGAGGTACAGGGGAGCGCAAGCAGCACAACAAAATCTGCTGTCGCACCGGGTACCATCGACATAAGGGAGAATCCGACGCAGGATATCTCTCCCCTCAGTCGAGACACAGAGAACGCCCTCAACGAGCTCGGTAGAATTTTCGACAAGAAGAGTGTGGAGGAACAGAAGGAACTCGTAAACGTGTTCCGCGAAGAAGCCTTCCGTCTCGCGCATAATCTCCCCGACGATGGCAGTGGACGCAAAGTCTTGATTCACACCTTTATCGGCGGACTTATCAGCCAACTTTCAGGAGCAGGCTTTGCGTCAGGGGCAACAGGTGCAGGTCTCAACGAGGCACTGATCAATAACCTAAAAGGTCTCGATCCTGTCCTTGCTCAAGGAATTAGTGCTCTTATTGGAGCAGCTGCGGCGAAAGCGGTCAACGGGAATGCTGCGGTCGGCGCATCAGCAGCAGCGGCAGGGACAAAATACAACTTTTTGATTGCAGCATTACCTCTAGTTCTTTCAGATTATATATTGGTAATCGCTGGTTTATCTGGCTATGTTGTCTTAAGCACCGATGACGGACAACAATTCTTAATGAATGCTACCGGCAAAATAATTGCAAAATGTAACAACCTTGGAGAATGGATGGTTAGTAATGGAGAAGAAGCATTTGATTATATTGGCGATACAGTAGAAGATATTATATATTGGGTTAGTACGGGTACCCCCCGTAATAATAAGGCTCAAAATGAGCAGGCTAGATCAGCAGCTAATAAGCATGGGCTGAACCGCGAACAACGTAGAAAATTACATGATGAAATTTCAGGTCAAAATTATGGCTATAAGGAAATAGACGAAACTGCCAGACGTATCAAAAATGGAGAATTATAAATGCACGACTTTAAATTTATATCTAGTATACTAAAAGGAACAGTTTGTTATGAGGTTGGAAAAGGAGGCTTAACCATATGGATAGGATTTGGAGAGAAAATCAAAATAAACAAAAAAGAAAAACGAACGTATTATCTTGTTGTTCAAACTCCATGGAGATTTTTACAAGACAAAAGAATTATTTTAGCTTCTGGAGATATGTATATCCCCATTGACAGTACCAAGCCATTTGATGTGGGAAATGATTATAATAGCTTATATGATGAGAGAGTAAAAGAATTGAATACAAAACTGTCTTGCGGTATCAAAGTAGTAGAAGCCACTTTTTCTGCTATAGGAGACATCACCTTATCTCTCGAAAATCACCTTCTGTTCCAAACATTTATAGATGAATCAACCAAAAACGAATTTTGGCGTTTTATTTCAAATGAACAAGAAGAATCCATGCATGTCGTTTTTTGGGATGTATGAATGTTTTATACGGTAGCGCGAGCGTTGGGTTAAATCTCACAATTGGGTATACTTTTTTCGTTGGAACACTATAGGAACTTGATATTATGCACAAAAATCCAATAGTAATGATGAAAAAAATATACAGAAGAGCTGTGCCCTTAATATCCTGCAGTATTCTAGTTTTATTTATATGTTGGCTGATATTAGGATTAGGATATAGGGTCTTTTGTCAAAAAACATTCAAGAAAAGCAAATCACAATGACCACCGTGCTTAAAAGCATAAAGGTCTTAGATCAGTATACTCTGCAAAATATACATCTAGAGAAAAATACAAGGGCTTTAATTGCTCAATCACTTACCGCCTATTTCGTCACAGAAAAGGATAAAAACATCGTTCTTATAGAAATAAAAGAGTACCTATTAAACAATGGTTGGAAGATAGAATCGCATAGGGATATGAATCTTATTATTTCTCTGAAGTCTAAAAAAGATGATTATATATGTACCATAGAGACTTTAAAGGACGACACAGCTCACGCTTGGCATATAATAATTGAATATGATGATTTTTTTACCCGATTTAATTTATAAATCCAAATCCATGTCAAACAGCATTATTTCTTAAAGAAAAGGGAGCTTTATGTCAATCAACAAAACATCTGTGATCCTTCTTACCTCTCTCCTCTCACTCTCGGCGCTTTCGGCCTCTGCCGCACCGCCCTCCCAACAGGAACAGCTCGATCAGTCGCGTACACAGGAGTCTGAGCGTCAGGAACGTATGAATCAGGAGCGTGCAGAGGTCGTTGCGCCTCCCCCTCCCTCCTCCGATCTTCCTGCCGATGAGAGTGTTCGCTTTCATATCTCTCACGTCACCATCGAACATCAGACGGAACGTTTTCGCTTCCTCGAACGTCTTTCCCGCCCCTATGAGGGAAAAGAGCTCTCTCTGCGCGAGATCAATGAACTGGTCACCGCGATGAACCGCACTCTCATGTCCCGCGGCTTCTCTACGAGCCGCATTGCCGTTCCCGAACAGAATCTCTCCTCCGGCGAGCTGCGTCTTGTCCTCCTCGTCGGTTACATCCATGCCGTTCGCTTTGCAGATGACAGCGCTGTGATCTACTGGAAGAACCTCTTTCCCTTCCGCGAGGGAGATGTTCTGAACGTGCGGGACATTGAGCAGGGCATCGAACAGGCAAAGCGTCTCCCCTCACAGGATATCTCCGTTCGGCTGCTGCCTGCCGATGAGCCCCAGATGACGGATATCGTACTGAATGTGAAGCGCGGCAGGAATGTCTACGGAACGATCTCGTTCGATGACTCCGGTCTGGAGGACACGGGGAAGCTCCAGTGGTACGCCTCTCTCGGCATCGATCAGCTCTTTCATAAAAACGATATGCTCCGCATCGGCCTAAATCTCGACAGTGCGCAGGACGGATACGAGAAGGGAACGCGCGGCCACAATATCAGCTACACCTATCCCTATGGACGCCATACCTTTTCCCTCTCCTACCAGCGGTCAAAATATCATCAGACGGTGGACAGCATGCCCTATGATTTCATCAGCGCGGGCGATACGAATATCTCTGTATCTGAAAAGAGATACGCTCTATTTCCGTTTGGCCCACAGATTTGGTCTCGGGTGGATGGGCGCGCAGGAGGAGAGTCCCTATGAGGATATGCCGCGGACGCGCTATCGGATGTGGCTCCTGGATGCGGACTATGTGCATCCGTTTGAGTTCAGCCACCGTCCTGCGACGTTTACGACGTCCTTTCACGGGCAGTGGACGATGGACGGGATGGAGCTCTACGGTACGGATATGATCAGCATGGGGAATCGGTATACGGTGCGGGGCTTCGACGGCGAGGTTACGTTGATGGGGACGGACGGCTGGTATCTCCGCAATGAGTTTGCAACGCGGTTTCCAAAGCAGAAGCTGGAGCTCTACCTCGGTCTCGATATCGGTGCAGTGTACGGTTCGGGTGCGGATCTCTACAACGGGCACACGATCGCGGGAGCGGCGCTCGGCGTACGCGGGATGATCGACGATCTGTCCTACGATGTCTTCGCGGCGATGCCGATCCGAAAACCCGACGGGTTCCATACGGCTGATGTGACGGGTGGATTCTCCCTCAGATGGCGGTTCTGAAATACAAAAACACTCGTATATCGGTATGATGCCGGTATGCGAGTGTTTTTCTGGCTGTTCTCCTATGGCTGCGCTAGAGCAAGTCCATCATGCGATGGGTCTGCGGGATGATACGGACATCCGAAACATGGCGAAGCGCAAGACGTTGGAATACGAGGAGGTGTTCCGGCGTTGGCGCGGTGCAGCCGCCGTAGGGCGTCACGGGCTGGAGGATGAGCAGTGTTTCCGGCGCAGTGTCTGCAACGATCCGTGCCGCCGTCACGATATCGTCATCCGCCGTCTCCGCGGCCACAACGATCTTGACGTAGACATCCTTTGCGCGTGCAACCGCAAGAAAGCGTGCATGCGCATCCCAGACGGGCACGGACAGAACATCCGGCAGCTTGATATCCATGCTAATAAAGTCAATGCACTCAGCAAGTGCTTTGTCAAGGGTGCCGTTCGTCTCGAGGAAGATCGGCAGCGAAACACGTGCAGCGAGTTCCCGAATAAAGGGCACATGCAGCAGCGGTTCCCCGCCTGTCATACTGAGCGAGTGGTGCGGAACATCTCCCACGATGCGCGCGATGATCTCCGCCGTACGCTGCGCAGAGAGCGGGTTCTCATAGGAGATGAGCGCATGCGAGCCCGCGTCCTCCTCCACCATGCAGTGCGGATGGCGGCCAATCTCGTTCTCCGTATCGCAGTAGGTACAGTCGAGGTTGCACCCCTCCAGACGCACGAAGACCTGACGGCAGCCGACGTATTTCCCCTCCCCCTGGATGGAGGAAAAGATCTCAATGATGTTCTCGCACATATCAGTCCTTCGTATAGGTAACCGAGGACTTCGGTGACTCCCAAACGGTGAGCGCCGTGAGCTCTGCCGGCGATGTCTGCACCTCAGCGCGCGCGGCAAGGCGCTCAAAGATGATGCGCGCGAGGTTCTCCGCCGTGGGGTTGATCCCCTCGCTGAACGGAGGGAAGTCGTTGAGATAATAATGGTCAAAGTCGTCGAGTACGGCGGCAAGCGCCTTCTTTGCAATCTTAAAGTCGATCAGCATGCCGAGTTCATCCAGTTCCGTTCCCTGAAAGGTCGCCTCGACCGCCCAGTTATGTCCGTGCAGGCGGTCGCATTTCCCGGGGTAGTTCACGATGCGGTGCGCCGCCTCGAATGCGCCTTCGATGCGCAATGTATACATAGCGTTCTCCTTCGTTTAGGAAAAGGCTGCTGCATAAGTGCAGCAGCCTTTTTTATTTCATCACGTCACCCATGACCTCATCCATGCTCATGGCGCGCGTATGCTTCGTATGGCTCCACTCGTGCTCGTTCCGGTGGATGAATCCGAGGAAGATGATCGGAATCCATGAGTAGATGAAGACAGGATAGAGGAGCAGGTAGAACCATGCTTTGAGTTTTGCCCGCACCTTGATGAGGATAATCATGGGCAGAACATACTGCCCGATCATGATGGCTGTCATGAGCTGCGACGGCAGGAATTTATAAATGCTCGTATAGAACGGCGGGAATGCCAGCTGCACGTAACTGATGATGATGAACAGCGTCGAGATCATGAGGAAGTGCGGCTGGAGGAGATAGATGCATCCGTCCCAGATGCGGATGTCCTTCCTGCGCCATCCCTCGCGAATCATCGTCGGGATGAATCGGTGCGCCACATCGAACTGCCCCTGCGCCCAACGGCGGCGCTGGTTCCATGCCTGCCGGAACGTGAGCGGCTTCTCATCGTAGACGACGGCGTCATGCGCCCACGTCGTCTTAATCCCCTCGGCGAGCAGCTTCATCGTGAACTCCATATCCTCTGTGAGGCAGGTCGCACGCCAGCCATGCCGCTTCAGCACGTCCGTCGTGATGCACATGCCAGTGCCGCCGAGACACGCCGAGAGTCCAATGTTCGTCTTGGCGAGATGGGAGATGTGGTCGATGACCCAGAACGCGATGGCGAATGTCCCCGCCACCCATGTATCGTAAGGGTTTTTTGCATCGAGATAGCCCTGAATGACCTTGTCTCCCTTGAGGAGACGGTTGTTCATCTCCTTGAGGAAGTTCGGATGCACGAGGTTGTCCGCGTCGAAGATCGCGATGGCGTCGTACTCTTTGTCCATCTGAAAGAGGCGTTCAAACATCCACTCGAGGGCAAACCCTTTGCTCTTCTTCGTCGGATGCGTACGCTCGCAGACAATGGCACCTGCCTTCCCCGCGATCTGTGGCGTGCTGTCCGTACAGTTGTCAGCGATGACGTAGATGTCGTAAAGCTCCTCCGGATAATCGAGGCGTTTCAGATTCTCGATGAGCTGACCGATGACCGCTTCTTCGTTATGTGCGGCAACGACAACGGCGAATGTCTTCTCCGGCACGAGAATCTTCGCCTCTTTGCGCCGCCACAGGCAACAAAAGCCAATAAAGAAAAAATACAGAGTAAAGAGAAAAATAAAAATCTGCGCCGGCACCATGATGATGTCAAAAATATGTGCCGGAAGATATGGCGAGACAAGATGTAGGATGTCTGTCATGCGGCTTCAGCCTTCCTTTGCACATGCCGTAGCGGCAATCGTATGATTGATAATCCCAAAGAGCGCATAGGTCGCAAATATAGCCGTAAATACGGCGGGCAGCACGGCTGCCCTGCCGAAATACAAGATCCCGCCGAAAACAATCAGCGCAAAGATTTTAGAGGCCATATAGATCTTCTCCCCGCCGCCCTTGAAGTCGGGATAGTGCACGTGACTGACCATCAGATAAGCCGTCACGGCGACAGCGGCGGGATAGAGCAGGCCAAATGATGTCGGGTCGATGCCGAGCGAGAGGAAGAGCCATGCCGACATAGCAACGAGGTTTCCGCCGGCGGGGATGGCAAGACCCATGAAGTAGCCATGCACAACATGCACGTTCACATTAAAGCGCGTGAGGCGCCACATGCCGCAGACAGCGAAGAAGATCGTCACCGCAATGCCGGGGATGCCGTACGTGTGCAGCGCCAGCGTCCATGCAAGCAGCGCCGGCGCAATGCCGAAGGAACCGAGGTCGCAGAGCGAGTCCATTTCCTTGCCGAACTCACTGGATACGCCGAACGCACGCGCGATGCGCCCGTCCAGTCCGTCGGCAACCAGCGCAAACAGGATAAAGAGAGCCCCCCAGTCCAAATGTCCTTCGACCGTCGAGAGGATGGAACACATGCCAAAGACAAGATTCATCGCCGTACAGAGATTCGGCAGAAACCGTCTGTAATTCATTCGCCTTCGAGCCTCCCCAGGACAGTCTTTCCGCCCTGCACTTTTTCGCCCTTTTTCACGAGGATCTCTGCCCGTTCGGGCATGACGATCTCCAGACACGAGCCGAAGCGGATCATGCCGTAGACATCGCCCTGGCGCAGCCGATCGTCGAGGGTCACCCACGAGACGATGCGGCGCGCAAGAATCCCCGCGATCTGCTTCACGGTGATGCGCAGGTCGCCGCGGTCGATGCCGATCAGGTGGTGCTCGTTCTCAAAACCGACCTCGTCCTTGTAAGCGGGCCGAAAGCGTCCGCAGTAGTATTTTTGAAGCTTGATCTCGCCGTCGATCGGGCTGCGGTTGACGTGTACGTTGAACACCGACATGAAGATAACGATTTTATTGCACGGCTCTCCCACAAAGTCGTCCGTTCCGACCGGCGTGATCTCCGTGACCGTACCGTCTGCGGGCGAGAGAATGTGGTTTTCGTTCTGCATTATTTCACGCGTGGGGCTGCGGAAGAAATACGCAAAATAGCACGCCAGCACGACGCACGGAACTGCCGCATACGGATGTGCAAAGAATCCAAGAATGACAGCCAAAATAAGCGCTGCTCCGATAAATTTATAGCCCTCGCTTACAATGACCATGCGCATCCGCCTCCTTTTCTTTCATCAATTATAATGGAAAGCCTATTCTTTGTCCACAGATAAGGCTTTTATTTTCGCGCTGCATGTACCTTCAGAACGAATTTTGGAAGAGCGAGCAAGCGTCCCGCACGCTGCGGCTGCATCATGCCGCGGAACAGCCACTCGAGCTTTGCCTTCTGCATCCAACGCGGCGCGCGCTTCATGACGCCTGCCATCACATCCAGCGTTCCGCCGACGCCGATGGCGACGGACACCCCGAGCTGCGCGAGATGCGCATGGATCCACTTCTCCTGCTTCGGCACGCCGAGCGCAACGAGCAGAAGATCAGGGCGCGCCGTCCGGATCTCCTCGATGATCTTTGCGTTGTCTTCGTCTTTGAAAAAGCCGTTGCGCACGCCGACGATCTCGACGCCGGGATAAAGCTGCTCCGCCTTTTCCCTTGCCTTCTCCGCCACCCCGGGCGCAGAGCCAAAGAAATAAACGCGTCGTCCCTCCGCCGGGGCGCAGCGCAGCAGTTCCTGCGCCAGATCGTAGCCTGCCACACGCTCGGGCATCGCATGCCCGAGATGCCGCGCGGCCCAGACCGTCCCCGCTCCGTCCGGCACAACAAGTGCCGCCTCGTTGAGAATCGTGCAGAGTTCCCGATCGTACGTCGCGCGCATGATCATTTCTGCGTTCGCCGTAGCGATCATTACGCCTGCGCGCTCATCCATATAGGCGCGAACGGCAGCGACAGCCTCTGTCATCGTGACCGCATCGACCTCTACGCCCAATATATTGACCCGTTCTGCCAAGGAGCACTCCCCTCCCACATCATCAAAAGAGAGCGCCCGCCAAGACGCTCTCCCCTTTTCCAATTCTTACTGCGCTGCGCTGTCCGCCTTTTTCTTCGGCACAGCCGTGCGGATATAGAGCTCACGCAGCTGCTTCTCGTCGACCGGCGACGGCGCCTCACACATAACGTCCGACGCGCTCTGCGTCTTGGGGAACGGGATGACGTCACGGATACTGCGGCGCTTTGCCATCAGCATCACGAGGCGGTCCAGACCGAATGCGAGTCCGCCGTGCGGCGGAGTACCGTACTCGAACGCATTCATCATGAAGCCGAAACGCTCACGTGCCTCCTCGGGGGTAAAGCCGAGGGTCTCAAAGACCTGCTCCTGGAGATCACTCCGATAGATACGCAGACTGCCGCCGCCGATCTCGACGCCGTTCAGTACCATGTCGTAGGCATTCGCCTTGACGCGGCCGGGATCGGTCGCAAGCAGCGGAATATCCTCGTCACGCGGCGCAGTGAACGGATGGTGCATCGCCTTGAACCGCTTCTCCTCGGCGCTGTATTCGAACATTGGAAAGTCCACAACCCAAAGGAAGGAAAGCGCGTTCGGATCGATCAGATTGCGGCGGCGCCCCATCTCGAGGCGGAGTTCTCCGAGCGCCTGGGCCACAACGGCAGGCTGATCAGCGACGACGAGCAGGAGATCGCCCGTCTTTGCTCCAACGGCATTCTTGATGGTCTCGAATGTCTCGTCGGAATAGAACTTCTTAAAGGGCGACTTGACGCCCTCCTCGCTGTACTGAATCCACGCGAGTCCCTTTGCTCCGTAGTTCTGCACATAGGAGACGAGCCCATCAAGCTCGCGGCGCGGGATGTTCGCATAGCCCTCGACGTTGATGACCTTCACACGACCGCCCGCTTCAAGCACAGAATTGAATACCTTGAACTCCGAACCGCCGACATAGTCCGTAATGTCCTGCAGCTCCATGCCGAAGCGGAGATCTGGCTTGTCCGAGCCAAAGCGCTCCATCGCTTCGTCCCATGCCATGCGGCGGAAGGGCGTCTCGATCTTGGCGCCAATGCTCTTTTCAAAGAGTTCCTTCACCATCTCCTCCATGAGCGTCAGGATGGAGTCCTGATCCATGAAGGACATCTCAATATCCAGCTGTGTGAACTCAGGCTGGCGGTCAGCACGCAGGTCCTCGTCACGGAAGCAGCGCACGATCTGGAAATACTTCTCAAAGCCTGAGACCATGAGCAGCTGCTTGAATATCTGCGGAGACTGCGGCAGTGCATAGAATTCGCCCGCATTGAGGCGGCTCGGCACGAGGAAGTCACGCGCACCCTCGGGCGTGCTCTTGCAGAGCATCGGCGTCTCAATCTCCAGGAATCCGCTGCGGTCAAAGAAGTCACGCATGATCTTCGTCACACGGTGGCGCAGGATCATATTTGCCTGCATCTCCGGGCGGCGCAGATCAAGATAGCGGTAACGCAGGCGGATCATCTCGTCCACATCGATGCCGTCCTGGATGTAGAACGGCGGCGTCTTCGCCTTGTTCAAAATGCGCAGCTCGTTCACGACGATCTCAACATCGCCCGTAGCCATGTTCGGGTTGACCGTATCCGCGCTGCGTGCACGTACCATTCCGCGCACGCAGATAACAAACTCCGAGCGCAGTGTCTCCGCCTCGTGGAACGTACCCTCTGCCATCGCTGCCTCATCAAAGACAATCTGTACAAGTCCCGAGCGGTCGCGCATGTCGACGAAAATCAGTCCGCCGTGGTCGCGCCGGCGCGATACCCAGCCGCACAGCGTTACCTCCTCGCCGACCTGCTCCTTGCGCAGCGTTCCGCAGTCGTGTGTCCGTTTCAATCCCTGCTTTGTTTCCATCTCAGCCCTTCACCTCAGAAATCAATCGTCTTACAATATCGTCCAGAGAATAACTCTCCTGCGTGCTCTCCATCATGTCCCGCACGAGCGCCGCATGCTGCGTGAGCTCGTCCTCGCCGAGGATGACGGCATAACGTGCACCGGATTTATTCGCCTGCTTCATCTGCGCCTTCATGCTGCGCCCCCCATAGTCCATAAGGGCGCGCACACCGCCGCACCGCAGCTCATGCAGCAGCGGGAACGCCGCGCGGGAGGCAGCATCGCCGAGTGTGATGAGAAAAACATCCGCTGCCGGCGGCTGCTCGGGTACGAGATTCTGCTGCTCCAGCGCGAGCAGTACGCGTTCAAGCCCCGCTGCAAATCCCACGGCAGGCGTCGGAGTTCCGCCAAGTTCTTCGACGAGGCCGTCATAGCGTCCGCCCCCTGCTACTGCACTTTGTGCGCCGAGCGGCGGATAGGCGATCTCAAACGCCGTCCGCGTGTAGTAATCGAGCCCGCGCACAAGCCGCGGGTCGAGCGTATAGGAAATGCCTGCGGATGTCAGATAATCCTTCACCTGCCCGAAGTGATCCGCACACTCTGCGCAGAGGCAGTCCGTAATCGCCGGTGCTCCCGCCATAAACGACCGTTCAGCATCCTTCTTGCAGTCGAGAATCCGCAGGGGACTCCTCGTATAGCGCTCCTGACAGTCATCGCAAAGCTCGTGCAGGTACTCCTTGAAATATTCCTGCAGACGCTCTCGATAGACGGGCCGACAGTTCGGGCAGCCGACCGAGTTGAGCTTCAGCGTCAGCCCCGTGAGCCCGAGAGCTGTGAGCACATCAAAGGCCAACAGGATCGTCTCAGCATCTGCCGCTGGCCCTGCCTCGCCGATCGCCTCCACGCCGAACTGATGAAATTCGCGCATGCGCCCCGCCTGCGGGCGGTCGTAGCGAAACATCGAGCCGATGTAAAAAAGTTTCTGCAGGCCGCCGTCCGCATAGAGCTTGTTCTGCAGATAGGCGCGCACGGCAGAAGCCGTATTCTCAGGGCGGAGCGTCAGGCTGCGGTCACCGCGGTCAGTAAAGGTATACATCTCCTTGTCCACGACGTCGGTGCCGTCGCCGATCCCGCGCTGAAAGAGCTCCGTATGCTCGAAGATCGGCGTGCGGATTTCATGATAGCCGTAGCAGGCGCAGAGATCGCGAATCACGTTCTCTACATACGTCCATGCCCCGACCGCATCGGGCAGGATATCCTTCGTCCCACGCGGCGCATTCGTCAGCATCTGGGCGTTTCCTCCTCATATTCCGTACGCAGGAGCGCACGGCGTTTTTCAATATAGATATCAATATCGCGCAGATAGGTCACGAGATCCTTTGCGTTGAACACCGAGTGCATACGCCCTGTGCGGATTCCGAGCACCTTCGTCGCGGCGGCTCCGCCGATGCCGACAATCGTCTGGCGCTCCTCCATGATCTGAATATTGTAGATGCTCTCCGCGCCCGGACGGGCATAGCCGACATTCTCGAGATCACCGCTCATATAGCCCTGCCGATAGAGATAATACGGACGATAGCCTGCCTCCTCCACCGCGCGCACGGCAGTCTCGCTCATGCGCATCGTCTCCGCATCGGACGGGAGCTCGATATGCTCTGTCTCCATTCGGAGGCGCAGATTCGATCCGCGCTTCAGCGCGAGGGCATGAAGTGTGATGTCATCCGGCGCAAGCGCCGTCACCGCCGCCATCGTCGCGCGGACATCCTCCGCTGTCTCGCCCGGCAGGCCGAGGATCACATCCATATTGATGTGCACATCGAATGCCGCGCGGATCTCCCGCACCATGCGCACGATATCCTCCGGCGTATGATGACGGCCGATGCGCACGAGGGTCTCCCCTCGCATCGACTGCGGATTGACACTGACACGCGTCACCGCATACGATTTCATACAGGCGATCTTTTCTGCGCTCATGCTGTCGGGTCGTCCCGCCTCCACTGTAAACTCTGCGACGGAAAGCCCATAAAAGGCATTATATACCATTTTGAGCATTTCGGCAAAAAAATCATTCGGCAGACTGGTCGGCGTTCCCCCGCCGATATAAATACTCTCAACCGTAAGGCCGAGCGTACGCACATCCTCCGCTGCGGCAGAGAGATCGCGTGCCAGCACGTCCATAAAGGCCCGCAGTTTCTCCCGCCCCGGCAGAAGATTCGACGGGAAGGAGCAGTAGAGACAGCGAGAGAGACAAAACGGAATGCCGACGTAGATACTCACCGTTCGCTCTGCGCTCTGCGCGAGGAACGGCAGCTGACGCACGGCCACCTCCGTGATGAGCTGCGCCTTTGGAGGGCTGCAGTAATAGTCGTCCTGCAGCCGCGCGATGATCTCCGCAGACTTCATGCCGGCGCGCAGCCATCGGTGCACGATCTTTGTCGGCCGCACCCCATGCAGGATCCCCCACGGCGCGGGAGCAGCGCCAAAGCGCATTTGGAAAAATCGATAGAGATTTCGTTTCACGGCGCGGTGCACGGCAGCGCGTGCGACCTCATCGGCCTTCCCCTCCGAATTGAAATAAAATTTCTCACAGCTCCCGTCCAGCGCAAAGAGAAAGACCTCGGTCATAACAGAAGGCGGCTCACATCCCGACTGCCGGTTGACCACCGACAGCTGGGCGTAATCCGCCTCTCCCGCGCGTCCGACGACCTCCACCTTGAACAGAGTCAATACCTCTCGGACGACTTTAACAATGACCTCGGCGCTGCTGTTGATGCTGAGCGACCGGATTCTCACGCGTTCTTCTTCTTCTCCCAGCACTTCCTGCAGATGCCGAAGAACTTCGCCTGATGGTTCTCGACCTTAAATCCCGTCTTTTTGAAAATATCCTCTTCCAAATGATCGAGCATATCCTCCTCGAACTCCGCGATCTCTTTGCACTCCGTGCAGATGAGGTGATGGTGGAAATGCTGATTCGGATCGACGGGATTCAGCTCGTAGGAATACGATCCCTTATTGCGCTTGTCAAATTCCTTGCCGAACTCAATCTTTTGGAGAATCCCCAGGGAGACGAGAATCTCAAGGCTGCGATATACCGTTGCAAGCCCGATCTCCGACTCCGTCCCGCGCAGGATATCATAGATCTTCTCCGCACTCAGATGCTCGCCCGGATGATCCAATATGACCTGCAGAACGATCTGCCGCTGCGGCGTCATCTTGCGCTGCGTCGCCTGCAGACGTTTCTTTAGGTCCTCCATTGTATAGGTGTCTGCCATTATTCTTCCCCTCCATATTCGAGTTCAATGAACTCTCCAACATATAATCACAATCAATGAGAATAGTATAGCATACGCCGCAGCGTTTTACCATAGAAACCAAGCATTAAAAGAGAATCTTCATTTTGAAATACGCTGGTTTGCCCCTCTCCGATTCCGTTCATTTTTTCTCGTGAGCGATGCGGCGCAGCGTCTCCATCATGAGCTTTGCTTCGGGAACAATCGCAGCAATCTCGATGCGTTCCTCCGGCGTATGAATGCCGTGTGCCGTCACGCCAATGGAGACCATATCGAGCGCCGGATTCTTCGCCGCATGCCAGCTCGTCTCCAGCCCCGCATGGATGCTTTCGACAGTCATCTGCGCTCCGCCGTTCTGCGCGGAGTACACCTCTCCCATGATCTTGGCAAGCGTACTCTCTTCCCTTTCGCGCCATGCGGGCGACTGCGTACCGACCACGAGAGAAAATCCTGTGAGCTCCGCCATCGTCTGCGCCGCTGCAATGATCTCATCAAGGCGTTCATTCACCGAAGAGCGCGGGAAATACTGCACCCGCACCTCGCTGTCATCCATGCGCAGGACGCCGAGGTTCGCCGAGGTCTCGACCTTGTCCGCGTGAAGGCGCGACATATCATGAACGCCCGTGCGCAGGAGCGTGAGGAGTGAAATGAGCGCATGCTGTTCGGCAGCACCGATGACTCTTCCTGTATGCTCCGCTGCCCCGAATGCGAACTTCATCGCCGGATCTGCCGCACCGTAAATGGAACGGAACCGCTTCTCTTCCCCCGCAAGCACGCCCACGATTTCCCGCTCTCCGACTTCCGTGCGAATGATCGCCTCCGCCGTCGGAGGAATGGCGTTGCGCGCCGTGCCGCCCGTGAACGAAACAAGCTCGATTTTGCCGTGCTTCTCAAGCGATTGGAGCGCAAGGGCGAGCGTACGGATCGCGTTGCCGCGCCCGTCGCCGATCCGCTCGCCCGAGTGCCCGCCGAGCAGGCCTGCAACCGCAATGCGGTAGGCGGGAAGATTCGACTCCCTGCGTGTCAGCATGCGCGAGAAGTCCAGGTTGACGCTGCCCGCACTGCCGACGGTCATGATATGATAGTCCTCAGAGTCGCAGTTGATGAGAAAGCGCGCATCCTTCAGATGGGCGGCATCCAAATGACGCGCGCCCGTCATCCCCTGCTCCTCATCCACCGTGACAATCGCACGGATCGGTCCGTGTGCCTCTGTATACTGCATGGCGGTCAGGATCTCTGCGACGCCGATGCCGTCATCACCGCCGAGGCTTGTCCCGTCTGCGGTCAAAAATTCCTCCGTGCGCTGCAGTTTGATCGGATCGCTCAGCGGATCATAGATGACACCCGGCTCTGCAACACAGACCATATCCATATGTCCCTGCAGAATTGTGCGCGGTGCAGACTCACAGCCCTCTGCCGCAGGCAGATCGGCAATGATGTTCAGTGTCTCGTCCTGCGTCACTGTGCAGCCGATCTCTGCAAAACGCTTCTTCAGATAGTCACTGACCGCCCTCTCATGGCCTGAGGGACGCGGTATCCGCGTCAATGCCTCAAACTCCGCAATTACTGTCTCAAGTATCTTTGCATCGTCTGTCATAATACTGTGCCTCCTGACTTTACCTGCCTCATATTGTAGCACATAGAAAAAGAAGCTGCCATACATCTCTGTACGGCAGCTCCCGTCTTGTTTATTTTTTCGCTTCCTCGACCGCTTTTTCAACCGCTTCCTTGAATTGATCATAGCTGATGGTTGCGCCTGTGATCGCATCCACCTTCGCAAGATCCTTTTTCTCTTCGAGCTGGCTGGCATAAGATCCGATCGCTTTATAGGCGACCTGAGCCTTTTTCTGCGCGGCCTCGCTCTTGCCTGCGCCGTAGCTCTCGTCCTTTGCCTTTCCTTCTTTGTCGATCCCCGTATGAACGACTTTTGTGATCGTGCCGTCCTTGATCGTCAGCGCGACGTGCGAATGGCCGATCTTTTCATGCTGGGAGCTGTCCGCAGCAAAGGTGCCGTCCTTAACGCCCGTCATATCGAGCGACGCCGCCTGCTGCGCAGGTGCCGCATCCTCCTTCGGCGCCGCCTGTTTTTCGTCGCCGCAGCCGGAGACAATGGCCCCGAGAGAGAGAAGAAGCGCAATGCCAAGAGTAAATTTCTTCATATCGTTTCTACCATCCTTTCACGCATATGACCATGCTCAATGATGACACAGCGCTGTGCCTCGTCGCCGACCTCAGCGGAGTGCGTCACAGTCAGAATCGTGTGCCCTTCATCGTGCAGTTCGTGGAAAATCTTCATGACAAGCTTTTGATTCTGCTCGTCGAGGTTGCCCGTCGGCTCGTCCGCAAGGATGAGGACGGGGTAGTTGATGAGCGCACGCGCAATACAGACGCGCTGCTGCTCACCGCCGGAGAGCTGGCTCGGCAGATGGCTCGCGCGGTCGGCAAGTCCGACGCGTTCAAGCGCCGCCATCGCCTCGTCACGATCCGGCATACTGTGGTAATACTGCGCTACCATGATGTTCTCAACCGCCGTCAGATACGGGATCATATGGAACTGCTGGAACACCATGCCGATCTTGTCCCGGCGGTAGCGCGTCAGTTCCTCGGGGCTCGCATCGGTCAGCACATCGCCGTCGAGGATGACCTCGCCGCTCGTCGCGCTGTCCATACAGCCGATGATATTCATGAGCGTTGACTTGCCTGAGCCGGAGGGACCCATAACGGCAAGCCATTCGCCTTTTTCAACTGTGAGATTGACATCGTCAAGGGCAAGCACCTTTTCGTTGTACGCCTTTGAAACGTGTCGTAGTTCAAGCAGACTCATTGCTTTTTCCTCCTAACTCATTCGCCGCGCAGGATGATCGCGGGATCCACACTGGTCGCAATACGCACGGGCAGAAGCGACGCAAGTCCCGTCACAAAGATGGACATGACGAGTGCCACGACGACGATGGTCGCCGAGAACTCAATTCCGCGTCCGAAGACATTGACGCTGACGCTCTGTGCAAAGAGGTAGCCGAATCCCGACCCGAGCACGCCGCCGAGCGCGCCGAGGAGACATCCCTCGCCGAAGAACTCCGCGACGATGTGGCGGTTATCCGCCCCGAGCGCCTTCTTGAGGCCAATCTCACGGCGGCGCTCCGTCACGATCGCCATCATCGTCGTCGAGACGCAGATGAGCGTCAGAACGAGAACGACAACGGTAACGATGAGCACGAGTGCCTGCAGCTTTCCGAGGACTGTGCCCTCGGACTGCGCAATCTGTTTGACAAGCTGCGGCTCAACGCCGGGAACATTCTCCCGGATCTTATCCTCTGCGCGTGCGAGCTCGTCCTGCCCTGCCACAACAGAGACCTGTGCGAGACTCAGCTCGCCGGGACGCCCCTTGATATTCTGCAGATTGGGCAGCGAAACAAAGGCGAAGTTCTCCTCGTTGCCGCCCGTGCGGACAATGCCGGACACGCGGTAATCACTCACAATCGTTCCCTCGCCGCCTGAGACGGTAACCGCGTCTCCCGGATTCACACGCAGTTTTGCAGCAAACTCCGATCCGAGCAGGATCTCCTTTTCCCCTTCCTTCGGCCAGTCGCCGCGCAGCTGCCAATAGGGGCTGACCTCCTGCAGGACGGCAAAATCCGTGCCTCCCGCCATCACTGTCTGATGGTTGATGAGAAGCGTATCGTAGAGGAAAGGCGTGATGCCGACGATTTCATAGTCCGAGAGAGTCTGGCGAACTGCGGGAATTGCATCCTCGCGAATCGTCCCCGTATCTGTCGCCGGCAGGATGAGAAGGTTTGCGCCATAGGCACGGAATGCACGGCCCATCTGCTCCGGCACTTCTTTATAGACCGTAATCATCCCTGAGATGATCGTCGCTCCGATGGCGACGGCGAGAAGTGCGATCGCCATTCGTGTACGCCGCCGCAGCAGGGAGCTCATGACCATGATAAAAAACATCTTATATCGGTTCATCATTCATCACCTGCCATAGAGAACCTCTGCCGGCTGCAGCGACAGAAGCATGCGAATCGCGGGTACACTGCCGATGATCAGCACGAGCGACATCAGGACGGCGATAATCGGAACGACGTACGGATTGACCGCAATACCGGAGCCAAAGACGTTCTCGCCGATGAGCTGGGCAAAGCCGAGTCCGACAACGTATCCGAGGATGCCGCCGAGAATCCCCGCGATGAAGATCTCTGCGAGCACAGAGAGCACGACGGCGAGATTGGTGGCACCAAGCGCCTTGAGGAGGCCGATCTCACGGCTGCGCTCCATGATATTTGCGCTGATGAGATTGCTGACGCCGAGACTCGATGAGAGCAGCGAGAGCACCGTGATCAGCAGCATGAGGAGCTGTGTCTTATCGAGGATCTTCCCTTCGGACTCCGCGATCTGGCGTACGGGATGCGCCGCCGCATTCTGCATGACCTCCTCAATCTGATAGGCAATCGAACCGACGTATGCTGTACAGTACCAGATATCATACTCTGCCTGTGAGAGCGACTTCGGATTCTCTGCCGCCTTGCGCGCAAGGTCGTTCTCCGGCGTCGTCACCGCACTGACTTCAACCTGATCGATCTTGCCTGCCGCATTGGCGAGGCTCTGCGCGAGCAGGAGCGACCCAACAAGCTGGTTCTCCTCCTCTCCGCCGCCGGAGACAATGCCCGTCACCCGGAGCGTTCCGTCCGAGCCGTCCGCTTTCTTGTAGGGAATCGTACTGCCCGCCGAGACGCCGAGTTTCTGCGCAAGCTTTGTGCCGACGAGCACCTCATCCTCGCGTGTATCGTCCGCCCAGTCGCCGTCCACATGCCACCATGACTTCATGAATTTTACGCCCGTTGTATAGGTCTCATCCGTCGGCAGTGTGAGCGTATGCTCGAACCACGTGCCGAAGAGAGGGACGGTATCTCCGTCCGCGAGCGTTACATTCGTCGTCAGCGACGGTGCGAAGGCAACGATGTTGTTTGTCCAGAAGATTGTTTTGATATTGCCGAGATCCGCTTCTTCCAAATATTCGCGGTGCATGCTCTTCCTCGTCTCCACGCCGTAGAGATCCTTGAGCACCATTGAGTTGCGCGGCGTAACGACAATATTCGCACCAAACGCCTTGAGCTCCTGATTGACCTTCTCGCCGATGTCAAACATGACATTCAGCATGGCAGTTGCGAGCGAGACACCGAGGGCGACCGTCAGCGCAATGAGGATAAACCTCCCGCGCTGGCGGATCAGCGCCCCTTTTACCATTTGCCAAAACATGGCCTTCCTCCTCTCATGCCTGCTGTCAGCGGAAGTGAATGCGCGCGGCTTCGAGCGCATCTGCAGGAATCTGTATCGCTCCGCCCGCCACACGATATTCCACAGGAATCGGATTGCAGCCGCCGGGCAGTCCGATCGTCGCCTTATTCATAACGACGTCGCAGAGGCGGCAGACAATCTGTCCGTCGCGTTCAAAGTACCCTGTTGCACCGCAGATTTCGCATGCATCAAGTCCCACGCCGAACGCTGAACCGCCCTTCTGAACAATGATGACGCGCACCTCCGTCCCATCCGACGCACGGAAAGCGTAGCGATGAAGATGTCCGTCAGAGACCTCGTCGAGAGGAATCTGCACAAGCCCGTCCTGCGCCTGCACAGCAACCGAGGGCACGAGTTCTTCCTTCTTATTCGCATACCAGCCGCCGATACTCGATACGAGGATCGTCACGACAAGCATCGCAAGGAGCCCCGTCCCCCAGCGTTTGCGCCGAATTGCATGCGAGACCAGCTGACGATACTGCGCAGGGTTCGCCCACGCGGGGCGTTCCGGACGCGGCTGGAGATAGAGCGTGATCGGCACGAGGATCGAGACAAAGTAGATTGCATAAATGACTTTGTTCTGATTGTCAATGAACGGCGCCATAAAGGAGATGAGGTTTTCCGCACCGAATACCTGACGCGCCATCATCACGGTCATGACAAAGATGATCTGCTGCACGGCAGTCGCTGCAATCTGTACGGTAAAGACAAAGACCAGACGCCCGTGGTTGAGGGCCGCTGCTGCATTATATGCCAGATAGCCCGAGAGGAACCCGAGGAAAATACCGCTGACGAATCCGAACATCTTGACAAGGAAGATCAGTGTAAAATAGTCTCCCATCGCAACCTGTACCGTCGCAACAGGGATCAGCCAGAGTTCCAGGCCATGATAGAGAAAGAGCCCGAGCGCAAGAGCGCCTGTGCCAATGCGGAAGACGCGCTCCTCTCCTGCCGTCCATTCACGGTGAAGACTGCGCAAAAGGATCGTACA
>ERZ773060.293-NODE-293-length-19923-cov-4.57751_pt1 | contig 19923 bp, 18 predicted proteins | sample MGYA00580628_ERZ773060 | MGnify/ENA primary metagenome ERZ773060 (study PRJEB29015, sample SAMEA2738019) | human oral metagenome | biome: human oral; feature: human-associated habitat; material: dental | place: China | collected 2045 ... | reverse complement strand
GCGGGCAAGCGATGTGGCTGGATTCTGCCAGCGCCGGTTGCAGGCGTTGGCGCGACAATTCCAGCAAGCCGAATTTGGACAATTTGCCCATTTGCACGCGCGCGCGGTCGCGTTTGAGCGCGTCTTTCAGCGTGTTTTCCACTTCGCGCTGGTGCTTGGCGTCTTCCATGTCAATGAAGTCAATCACCACCAAGCCGCCCAAGTCGCGCAGGCGCATTTGGCGAGCCACTTCTTCTGCCGCTTCCATATTGGTGCGGAACGCGGTTTCCTCGATGTCTGCGCCGCGCGTGGAGCGAGCGGAGTTTACATCAACAGAAACAAGGGCTTCGGTGTGGTCAATCACAATCGCGCCGCCGCTGGGCAGCGTTACTTCACGCGAGAATACGGTTTCAATTTGCTGCTCAATTTGCAAACGCGAAAAGAGCGGAATATGGTCGTCATACAGTTTCAGCCTGCCTAAATTATTGGGCATCACATAGCTCATAAATTCAGACACTTGCTCGTACACCTCGGGGTTGTCCACCAAGATTTCGCCGATGTCGGGGCGGAAATAATCACGGATGGCACGAATCACCAACGAGCTTTCCATAAACAGCAAATAAGGCTCAGGATGGGCAGCCGCGGCTTCTTCAATGGCGCGCCAAAGTTGCAGCAAATAATTGAAATCCCAAGCCAATTCTTCGGCAGTGCGCCCGATGCCTGCGGTGCGGGCAATCAGGCTCATGCCGTGTGGCACATCCAATTGCGCCATCGCTTCTTTCAACTCAGCGCGCTCTTCGCCTTCAATGCGGCGCGATACGCCGCCGCCGCGCGGGTTGTTGGGCATCAACACCAAATAGCGCCCTGCTAGGCTGATGTAGGTGGTGAGCGCTGCGCCTTTGTTGCCGCGCTCGTCTTTTTCCACTTGCACAATCACCTGCATGCCTTCTTTGAGCACGTCTTGGATGCGAACTTTGCCGCCTTCGTAGTCTTGAAAATAGGCGCGGGAGACTTCTTTAAACGGCAAAAAGCCGTGTCTGTCCATGCCGTAATCCACAAAGCAGGCTTCCAGCGATGGCTCAATGCGGGTGATGGTGCCTGTGTAAATATTGCCTTTACGTTGCTCTTTGCCGAGCGTTTCAATGTCTAGGTCAATCAGGGTTTGACCGTCCACAATCGCCACGCGCAATTCTTCTGCTTGGCGGGCGTTAAATAGCATTCTTTTCATTTGTTTTTAGTACCTTATAGATGGCGGCACTTTGAGATAATCAGTTTTGAACCGCCCTGCCGCGTGCTGCCGTAAGCAAAACGATACGGTGCGGCGTGTGGGCGTGAAGAGCGATATTAAAGAACTGAAAGGGCAGCGTGGTTGAAATCGGAAAACAGATTTTCAGGCTGCCTTTGGGGGATTTGCTGCTGATTGATTTGCAGGGCAACAAATGGAAAATGGGTTAGCCGTCGTCTTCTAACTGGTGGCTTGGGGTTCAACTTGATTATGGGTTTTATTGGTTAGGCTGTTTGCCAATAAAGTGAACGTCAAAGTGCGTTATTTTGTAAAATGGGCGGCTACGGCTTTGTATGCAATCAATTCAATTTTCAGGCTGCCGATGTGTTTGGTTTCATTCATCTTTTATTTCAAAGCCGTATGCGCTGAAAAGAGCGTTTTAGGCAGCCTGAAACCGCCCAAAACAAGTTTCGGATTATAGAGAAAATGGCATCGTTTAGCAAAGAAATAGTCAATCATATCAACATCGCCGAGCATGAAGCGGGGCAACGCCTTGATAACTATTTGATTAAAATTTTAAAAGGCGTTCCCCAAAGCCATATTCAGCGCATTATTCGCGCGGGCGAAGTGCGCGTAAACAAACGCCGCGCCAAGCCTGATTATCGCGTGGCAGATGGCGACCATATTCGCATTCCGCCGATTCGTGTGGCGGAAAAAAGCGTTTCAGGCAGCCTGAAAACTGCGCCGCCGCGCGAATTTGAAATTATTTTTGAAGACGATGCGCTGTTGGTCATCAACAAGCCCAGCGGCATTGCGGTGCATGGTGGCAGCGGCGTGAGCTTTGGCGTGATTGAGCAGCTGCGCCAAGCGCGCCCCGAGACGAAATATTTGGAGCTGGTGCATCGGCTGGACAAGGACACCAGCGGTTTGCTGATGATTGCGAAAAAGCGCAGCGCGTTGGTGAAGCTGCATGAGATGCTGCGCAATAACCACCCGAAAAAGGTGTATCTGGCGTTGGGCGTAGGTGCGTGGCAGCCTGAAAACCGCCATGTGAAGCTGCCGCTGGTGAAATACACGGGCGCGGCAGGCGAAAAGATGGTGCGCGTGGACGAGGATGGGCAGTCGGCACATACGATTTTTCGCGTGCTAGACACGTTTTCAGGCTGCCTCACGCATTCGGTCGGCATTTCGGCGTTGAGCCTTGTGGAAGCGACGCTGAAAACGGGGCGCACGCATCAAATTCGGGTGCATATGCAGGCGAGCGGCTGCCCGATTGCGGGCGATGAACGTTATGGCGATTATCAGGCGAACAAGCGTTTGCAAAAGCTGGGCTTGAAGCGGATGTTTTTGCACGCGCATCGGTTGGTGTTGGCGCATCCGATTACGGGGGAGACGATGGATTGGGTGGCGGAGTTGCCTGAGGAGTTGGGGGCGTTTTTGGCGCGGTTGGAAGCGGGGGAATAGGCAGCCTGAAAACACAAAACCCAACTTTCAGCCTACCTTTGAACACTTAGCTGAAATGTGATTTAGCTTAATGGCGGCTGTATGCCGTTTAATTTTGAATTTGGAGAGACAATGTTGTTTGATTTACGCAAGATTTTTAAACTGTTGAATGGGGTGTTGGCGGCGTTGGTTTTGGCTGCGCCTGCGGAGGCGGATAATGCTGCTCAGCTTCAACAGGCGATAACAGCTTATCAATCAGGTGATTACGCCCAAGCCTTTAAATTATTGCAGCCGCTGGCACAACAAGGCGATGCTCTGGCGCAAAACAATTTGGGTGCGATGTATGAAAATGGGCAAGGCGTAGCTCAAAACCATCAACAAGCTTTCACTTGGCTTCAAAAAGCGGCTAATCAGGGAGATGCTGATGCACAATACAATTTGGGCGTAATGTATTACCAAAGGCAAGGCGTAACACAAAACTATCAACACGCCTTCGCTTGGTTTCAAAAGGCAGCCAATCAAGGATATGCTTTGGCGCAGTACAATTTGGGCGTAATGTATAGATAAAGGGCAAGGTGTGGCACAAAACTATTAGCAAGCCTTTATGTGGTTTCAAAAAGTAGCTAATCAGGGATATGCTGCTGCGCAATATAACTTGGGCATGATGTATTACAAAGGTCAAAGCGTGGCGCAGAATTATCAACAAGCCTTTACATGGCTTCAAAAAGCGGCTAACCAAGGATATGCTTTGGCGCAATACAATTTGGGCGTGATGTATGGAAATGGTTATGGTGTGGCGCAAAATTATCAACAAGCCGTAGCTTGGTATCAAAAAGCGGCTAATCAGGGAGATGTTAATGCTCAATACAATTTGGGTATGATGTATCTAGATGGTCGTGGCGTGGCGCAAAATTATCAACAAGCCGTAGCTTGGTTGCAAAAAGCGGCTAATCAGGGAGATGCTGGCGCACAAAATAATTTGGGTGCGATGTATCAAAATGGACAAGGCGTGGCGCAAAACTATCAGCAAGCCTTTGCTTGGTATCAAAAAGCGGCTAATCAGGGGCGTGCTAGTACACAAAATAATTTGGGGGTGATGTATCAAAATGGGCAAGGTGTGGCGCAGGATTATCAACAAGCCTTTGCATGGTTTCAAAAATCAGCTAATCAGGGATATGCTCAGGCGCAGTATAGTTTGGGTTTGATGTATGCCAATGGGCAAGGCGTAGCGCAGGACTATAAACAAGCCTTGGCGTGGTTTCAAAAAGCGGCTAATCAAGGTGATGCTAAGGCGCAAAACAATTTGGGCTTTATGTATCAAAATGGTTTTGGCGTAGCGCAAAATTATCAACAAGCCAAAGCATGGTATCAAAAAGTGCTGGCGCAGCCTGATACGCCAGAGAATGCCGAAGCCAAGGCAAAAGCCCGCAAAAATTTGCAAGAATTAAAAAACAAAGGTGTTCGCTAATCGCTTTTCCATTTAGGCAGCCTGAAAACATATTTGGAACTGCCAATTTTAAGGTAGCCTGAAAACCCAAAAAATGGTTTTCAGGCTGCCTTATGCGTAACCATCTACAACGCCACCCCCATTTGCCACTATAATCCGCCCTTTTATTTTCAGGCTGAAACCTTTGCAAAACCTAAAAACGCCACAAGAAATAGTCAATTCTCCGTCATTCCCGCGTAGGCGGGAATCTTGTTTGATATTCAAAAATCTGTGTAGAAACAATCTATTGTGTAAATTTAACCAAGATTCCCGCCTACGCGGGAATGACGGCATTTCTTATTTTTCAGGCTGCTGTTAGGGGTTTTGCAAAGGTTTCAGGCTGCCTAATGCCTAAAACACCCCAATCAACAAGGATTTCCCATGACACCCCTCTCCCCACCCCCAGAAATCATCGCCCGCATCAACGAAAGCGCCGATACGCCGCTCGCCTCCGGCGCACAGTTTTACCACACCGCCAATGGCTACTGGATTGCATGGCAGCCTGAAACCGCCGTCGTGTTGCCACCCGATTTGCCCGCGGGCGAGCCTTGCGACTGGGTGGAAGGCGCGGAAAGTTTGGCGGAATTAGTGAGCTTGATTGAAAGCGGCAATTACGAAGCCTTGCTTGCCGAGGATGCCGACAACGCCAATGAACACGCGCAAGAAGGCGGCTGCGCTTGCGGATGCGCGCACGGTTAAGGCAGCCTGAAAATGAAGATGAATTTATGGCTGTTGGCAAGGCAGGCGGGCGCTGCGGCGGTTTTGCGCTTTCGCCCCGCGCGGTTTTATGCGTATGGCTTGCCCGTGTTTGTGTTGGTGTGGGCGGCGGTGGGCATGGTGAACGCGGTGGCGTTGAAGCCGTTTTTGGGCGCGGGCGATGCCGCCATCGGCTTTGGCTTTTTAATGGCGGTTACGCGCTATTTGGTGCTGACGCGCGTGTTTTGGGAGCTGCTGCGTGCGCCTGATGGCGAGCGCGTGCCGTTTTGGGGCTATGTGTTGGCCACCGAAGCCTTGGCGATTCCCACGCTGTTCACCCTGCCCTATCCCGAAATGCGCCCGTGGGTGGGCTTGTGGAACACTTGGTGTTTTTGGGCGCAGTTTGCAGGCGCGGTGGCAATCAGCGGGCAGCGACCTTTGCGCGTGGCAGGGGCTTATTTGGCGTATTGGCTGGTTTCTTCGCTGCTGCTGTTTGTGTTTTTGTTGATGTTTGTGTCTAGCGGCTGGCTGGATGCAAATGAACTGAATGCCAACGTGGTTAAGATGTTGGAAGCAATGCAGCAGGCGCGGTAGTGAGGCAGCCTGAAAACGTTGCACAGCCTGATAACCAGCAATAATCAATTCCCCCGTTATTAACGTCGCGCATCAATGCCCAGCCTACTTGCCTTCCGTCATTCCTACTTACTCGGGAATGATGGCATTTCTTGTATTTCAGGCTGCCTCAGGCGTTTTGCAAAGGTTTCAGCCTAACAACAAACAGAAGTTCGCGAACTTCGGCAGGTTAAAAAAATAAACAATTTGTCCAAAAATAAAACGCTGTTTTCGCCATTTTTGATTTTTCACTTGAAATTGATGTCCAAAAAGTCTAAAATACCTGCCATTTCACCCATTCATCCATAGAAAGACACAAACCATGACCCCGCAAACCCTCTACGACAAACTCTGGAACAGCCACATCGTGCGCGAAGAAGAAGACGGCACCGTGCTGCTGTATATTGACCGCCATCTGGTGCACGAAGTAACCAGCCCGCAAGCCTTCGAGGGCTTGAAAATGGCCGGCCGCAAGCTCTGGCGCATCGACAGCGTGGTTTCCACCGCTGACCACAACACCCCCACCGGCGATTGGGACAAGGGCATCCAAGACTCGATTTCCAAGCTGCAAGTGGACACTTTGGACAAAAACATCAAAGAATTTGGCGCGCTGGCGTATTTTCCGTTTATGGACAAAGGCCAAGGCATTGTGCACGTGATGGGGCCCGAGCAAGGCGCAACGCTACCTGGCATGACCGTGGTCTGCGGCGACTCGCACACCAGCACCCACGGCGCATTCGGCGCATTGGCGCACGGCATCGGCACTTCGGAAGTGGAACACACCATGGCCACCCAGTGCATTACCGCCAAAAAGTCCAAATCCATGTTGATTGAAGTTTCAGGCAGCCTGAAAGCAGGCGTAACCGCCAAAGACGTTGCGCTGTATATTATTGGACAAATTGGCACAGCAGGCGGCACGGGCTACGCGATTGAGTTTGGCGGCGAAGCCATCCGCAGCCTAAGCATGGAAGGGCGCATGACGCTGTGCAACATGGCGATTGAAGCTGGCGCGCGCAGCGGCATGGTGGCGGTGGACGACACCACGATTGATTATGTGAAAGACCGCCCTTTCGCCCCCAAAGGCGCGGATTGGGACAAAGCCGTCGCCTATTGGAAAACCTTGGTATCAGATGAAGGCGCAGCGTTTGACAAGGTTTACCGTTTTCAGGCTGCCGATATTGAGCCGCAAGTAACATGGGGCACATCGCCCGAAATGGTGTTGGACGTGAGCGGCAAAGTGCCCAACCCCGCCGACGAAGCCGACCCCGTGAAACGCAGCGGCATGGAGCGCGCGCTGGAATACATGGGTTTGGAAGCAGGCACGCCGCTCACCGACATTCCTGTGGACATCGTGTTCATCGGTTCGTGCACCAACAGCCGCATTGAAGATTTGCGCGAAGCCGCCGCCATCGCCAAAGGGCGCAAAAAGGCGGATAACGTGCAGCGTGTGCTCATCGTGCCCGGTTCGGGTTTGGTGAAACGCCAAGCCGAAGCCGAAGGCTTGGACAAAATCTTTATCGACGCAGGCTTTGAATGGCGCGAACCGGGTTGCTCCATGTGTTTGGCGATGAACGCCGACCGCTTGCAGCCGCAACAACGCTGCGCATCCACATCCAATCGCAATTTTGAGGGGCGGCAAGGCAACGGTGGGCGCACGCATTTGGTCAGCCCTGCGATGGCGGCGGCAGCAGCGGTGGAAGGGCATTTTGTGGACGTGCGCAAGATGTAGATTTTCAGGCTGCCGCAAGTTATCCATTTGCTTGCCCAAAGGCAGCCTGAAAACGAGTTTGCGCGTTTTTGCAAAGCTAAAATATCCAACATCCGATTTCATTGCCATTTTCACGCGTTGCGCCGCGTACCACGCTTCCCATGCGCGTAGCCCAAGCCGCACCTGATTTTCAGGCTGCCTATGCTTGATTATTCCCTTTCCCTCAACCTTATCCCAACAGGAGACATCCATGCTGATCAGCAACCTAGAAACCATCCCCAACCGCCGCATCATCAAACACCTCGGCTTGGTGCAAGGCTCAACCGTGCGCTCCAAACACGCAGGGCGCGACTTAATGGCAGGCATCAAAAACATCTTTGGCGGCGAGCTAAAAGGCTACACCGAGCTGCTCAACGAATCGCGCGATGAAGCGCTGGATCGCATGATTGAACAAGCCCGCCAAGCAGGCGCCAACGCCGTGTTAAACGTGCGCTTTTCCACTTCATCCGTTGCTGCAGGCGCAGCCGAAATTTTTGCCTACGGCACGGCAGTGGTGTTGGAATAGGAGCGCGAAATGGATGTTTTAATCGGTCTCGCCTTTACCGCCATCCTGCTGCTTATCGCCTTTTTCACAGGCAACCACAACGAGAAAAAACACTACGCCAGCATTTTGGCGCGCGAAGAAAAATTGCATCACATTATGGTTATCCCGCTCAAACGCCCGCCCGAAGATTTTGTTACGCAACAATTGGTGCGCGGCAGCGTGGTGGTTTCCAGCAATTATTTCAGCCGTATGCTGGCAGGCTTTCGCAACTTTTTCGGCGGCAACATCCGCAGCTATGAAACGCTGTTAGACCGCGCGCGCCGCGAAGCCATCTTGCGCATGAAAGAAGAAGCCGAAGCACTGGGCGCGGACATCGTGTTCAACATGAAATTTGAAACCGCATCGCTGGATAATATCCACGTGCCCCAACAAGGTGGCACGCAAGGCACGGTGGAAGTGCTGGCTTACGGCACAGCAGGCAAAATGAAACGCTGATTGCTGCCGCCAAAGCAGCCAAAGGCAGCCTGAAAACGAGCGAAGCGAGTTTCAGCGAAGCTAAAACGGCATTAAAAATGGTTTTCAGGCTGCCTCAATCCCGCCCAATCAAGGCAGCCTGAAAAACCCATTCACCAAACAACATCCATGCAATACGAAGCCCCAAAGTTCAACGAAAAAGACAACCCCAACATCCCACACGACACGCACCACGGGCGAGAAATCCGCGCCATGCTGATTTATCTTGCCATCACCGTTGTGGTGATTTGGGCGCTGGTGGAAATCGCCGTGCGCGCCATGCCCTATGCCATCAGCCTGCCGCGCGAAAAGCAATGGTTCAGCTTTGTGGGCAAAGAGCTCATCGCCGATAAACACACCCAGCAAGACCCCCAAATCACCGCCCTTGCCGCGCGGCTGGGCAAACACATGAATCTGCCTGATAACTTGGTAACCGTGTACATCAGCGAGCAAGAAATTCCCAACGCCTATGCCACATTTGGCGGCAATGTGGTGTTGTATCGCGGGCTGCTCAAAGAATTGCCCAGCGAAGAGAGCGTTGCCGCCGTGTTGGCACACGAAATGGCGCACATCAAACACCGCGATCCCTTGCGCGGTATGTCGCGTGGTTTAATGTATAGCGTGATTGCCGCCATGCTCGGCAGCGAAACGCAAATAGATGCCCTTGTGAGCATCGGCAGCCTGAAATACAGCCGCGATATGGAGCGCGCCGCCGACAACGCCGCCATAGAAGTCATCGCCAAGGAATATGGCAACGTGGGCGGTGCCAGCCAATTGTTTGCAACGCTGGAAGAAATTGAACAAAAAGACCACAAAAACCACAACATCGCATGGCTCAGCACCCATCCCGACACCCGCGAGCGGCAACACAATGTTCAACAGATAGCCAGCCAGCTCGGCTATCAAAACAGCCCCGCCAAATTGCCCAATATCTGGCAAAGCAAATCGCCCCAAACACCTTAATCCGCAGCATTCACTCTATTTGCAAGCTGCCCAAATTTAAAATTTCAGTTAAAATACAGACACATTTTGTTAATCTACACGTTTATCAGAATGGTCTCTCGTGTATTTATTTAACCCCACCTTTATAAGGAAAATAGCATGAAAAAAGCTCTACTCATCACTCTCGCCGCGCTCACCCTAGCCGCTTGCGCCGACACGCGCAGCCATGTGAGCGAAAACTCAACCAACTGGGAAACCGTGAAATATCAAGTGGGCGCAGAAAAAGCCCCCGCGCAGTAAGCCAATTAGGCAGTCTGAAAACCATTTACCTGTTTTCAGGCTGCCTATTCCAACTCCCCCAAACCACACAGAGACACCACCATGAAATCATTCACCCAAATCACCGCCATCGTTGCCCCGCTTGACCGCAGCAATGTGGACACCGATGCCATCATCCCCAAACAATTTCTCAAATCCATCAAACGCAGCGGCTTCGGCGTCAACTGCTTTGACGAATGGCGCTACCTAGACCACGGCGAACCTGGCATGGACAACAGCCGCCGCCCGCTCAATCCCGAATTCTCGCTCAATCAGCCGCGCTATCAAGGCGCGCAGATTCTGCTTACGCGCAAAAATTTCGGCTGCGGTTCCAGCCGCGAACACGCCCCTTGGGCGCTGGATGATTACGGCTTTCGCGCCGTCATCGCCCCCAGCTTTGCCGACATCTTTTTTAATAACTGCTACAAAAACGGCTTGCTGCCCATCGTGCTCACCGAAGCGCAAGTAGAACAGCTATTTCAAGAAACCTACGCCAACGAAGGCTACCGGCTCACCATAGACCTCGCCCAGCAAACCGTAACCACCCCCAGCGGCACCGTCTTCCATTTTGACATCACCGAACACCGCAAACACTGCCTGCTCAACGGTTTAGACGAAATCGGCTTAACCCTGCAACACGCCGATGAAATCAAACACTTTGAACAACAACGCCAAGCCAGCCAACCTTGGCTGTTCCACAACACATAAACCCATTTTCAGGCTGCCTCATCACACAAAGGCAGCCTGAAAACCTTTACACCATCCCACCCGAAAGCCCACCATGCCCATCGCCCTTGCCAAACAACTGCTCGCCCAGCCCAGCATCACCCCCAACGACCACGGCTGCCAAGACATCATCGCCGCCCGCCTTGCCGCACTCGGTTTCAAAATAGAATGGCACAACCACGGCAACACCAAAAATCTCTATGCCCACATCGGCAGCCAATCCCCCGTGCTGTGTTTTGCGGGGCACACCGACGTCGTCCCCACAGGCGATGAAGCCAAATGGACATTCCCCCCCTTTGAACCAACCGAACACAACGGCAAACTCTACGCCCGCGGCGCCGCCGACATGAAAACCGCCATCGCCTGCTTTGTCGTTGCCGCCGAACGCTATCTCGCCGCCCATCCCCAGTTTTCAGGCAGCCTTGCCCTGCTGATTACTTCCGATGAAGAAGGCGACGGCAAAGACGGCACCACCCGCGTAGTAGAAACCCTACGCGCACGCGGCGAAACCTTTGACTACTGCATCGTGGGCGAACCCACCGCGCAACACCAACTGGGCGATATGCTCAAAAACGGACGGCGCGGCAGCCTATCAGGCAGCCTGAAAATACACGGCAAGCAAGGACACATCGCCTACCCCCATCTCGCCGAAAACCCCATCCACGCCGCCGCCCCCGCGCTTGCCCAGCTTATCAACACCCAATGGGACAACGGCAACGCCTATTTCCCCGCCACCAGCTTCCAAATCTCCAACATCCACAGCGGCACAGGCGCAACCAACGTTATCCCCGCCGATATAAACATCCAATTCAACTTCCGCTTCTCCACCGAACAAACCGAAGGCAGCCTGAAAAGCCAAGTCCACCAAATCCTAGACGCGCACCAGCTGCGCTACGACCTAGACTGGCAACTATCAGGCAACCCCTTTTTAACCGAAGCGGGCACGCTCACCCAAATCGCCCAACGCGCCTGCCAAAGCGTTTGCGGCATCACCCCCGAGCTATCCACCAGCGGTGGCACATCAGACGGACGCTTTATCAAAGCCATCAGCCGCGAGCTCATAGAACTCGGCTTCGTGAACGCCACCATCCACCAAATCGACGAACACATCGCGTTAGACGACATCCCCAAGCTCACCGTCATCTATCAAACCATCATGCAAGAATTGTTTGCCTAACACACCACATAGAGCGGACGGCTCAGCGCTATTGTTTACCCCAAAGGCAGCCTTGCCTCCTTGTCCAAATCTTTGATTTAGCCATGCGAACTTATACAAAGCTCAGGGGTATGCGTAGCTGAAACCCTATTTCGCCAGCGCACGGCTTGCCAGCAAGCCGTCAAAATCGCGCAGACATTTTTCAGGCTGCCCAATATTCCCCCCGCGCCCCACCATCATCAGGAGCCCCCCATGAAAACCATCGGCATCATCGGCGGCATGAGCCCCGAAAGCACCGCCCTGTATTACCAAACCATCAACCGCGAAACCAACCACCGCCTAGGCGGCAACACCAGCGCAGAAATCATCATGCACAGCGTCAATTTTGAAACCGTGGTGCAACTGCAAAAGCAAGGCGATTGGGCAGCCGCAGGGCATTTGCTGGCAAACAGCGCAACCAAACTGGCAGGTGCAGGCGCAGAGTTGCTGCTCCTGGCCACCAACACCAAGCACAAAGTCGCTCCCGCCATAGAACGCGCCGTCCGCATTCCGCTGCTGCATATTGTGGATGCCACCGCCGAAGCCATCAAACAGCAAGGCTTGCACACCGTCGGCTTGCTCGGCACGCGCTTCACCATGAGCGACGGCTTTTACACCGAGCGCATGGCAGCGCAAGGCGTACACACCATCGTTCCCAACGAAGCGGAACAAGACGAACTCCACCGCATTATTTTTGAAGAATTGTGCGTCAATAAAATTCAGGCTGCCTCCGCACACTATTTCCAAAACGTGATTGGCAGCCTGAAAACACAAGGCGCGCAAGGCATCATTCTCGGCTGCACCGAAATCTGCCTGCTTATCAACGCGCAAAACAGCCCCTTGCCCGTGTTTGACAGCACCGCCATTCACGCCCAAGCAGCAGTCAATGCCGCGCTGGCGCAATAATTCCGTATAATTCCCCTTTTTTTCAGGTTTCCATTTAACTATGTTAAGCAACTCCACCATCCTGATTACAGGCGGCACTGGCTCGTTCGGCAACACCTTCGTGCCCATGACCCTCGCCCGTTACAATCCCAAAAAAATCATCATCCTATCCCGCGACGAAATGAAGCAATGGGACATGGCAAAACAATACCAAGGCGACAAGCGCGTGCGCTTTTTCATCGGCGACGTGCGCGACAAAGACCGCCTGTACCGCGCGCTAGACGGCGTGGATTACGTTGTCCACGCCGCCGCCACCAAAATCGTCCCCACCGCCGAATACAACCCGTTCGAGTGCGTCAAAACCAACATCAACGGCGCGATGAACCTGATTGACGCCTGCATTGACAAAGGCGTGAAAAAAGTCGTCGCCCTGTCCACCGACAAAGCCAGCAGCCCCGTCAATCTCTACGGCGCCACCAAGCTCGCATCCGACAAACTTTTCGTGGCAGGCAACGCCTATTCGGGCGAACACGGCACCCGCTTTGCCGTCGTGCGCTACGGCAATGTGATGGGTTCGCGCGGCTCGGTGATTCCCTTTTTCCTATCCGTGCGCGACAGCGGCGAGCTGCCGATTACCGACCCGCGCATGACCCGCTTTATGATCTCGCTGGAACAAGGCGTGGAGCTGGTTTGGCACGCTTTTGACGATATGGTGGGCGGCGAGATTTACGTGAAAAAAATCCCCTCCATGAACATTTGCGACCTTGCCCGCGCCGTCGCCCCCGAATGCGCGCAAAAAACCGTCGGCATCCGCCCCGGCGAAAAACTACACGAGCAAATGATAGGCGCGGAAGATTCATGGCACACCTACGAATACCCCGAGCATTTCAAAATCCTGCCTGCCATCAACGGCTGGGACAAAACGCCCGAGCGCATCAAAGACGGCAAACCCGTGCCCGAAGGCTTTGTGTACGCCAGCGACAACAATAGCGAATGGATGTCGCAAGAAGAATTGCAAGCGTGGATTGCCGAGAACCAGCACAAAATCGGCAAGATTTGAGTTTCAGGCTGCCTTTGCATTGTTCAAAGGCAACCTGAAAACTCGGGAGACAACAAACCATGACCATCCCACCGCCCCAAAACAATCCCCTTTTGGCTTGGGTATTTGAAGACGAAGACGGAGAAGCACCCACCCGATACAGCCGCATTCTTCCGCTGGACGAAATCGTCTTCCAAGCCGCCCGCCAGAGAAACCGACTGCACCGCAATGCTCCTGCGGATTACCGCGATGTATTTGAGACACTTTCCGATAATGGGCGCTACGCACACGATTGGGAATGGGAAGTAGGCGAAGGCGCAGGTTGGTTTCACCGAGTAGCTGAACCGCAAGACACGGTCGGACTGGTTTTTGCTTGTGCGCCGTTAATCATTAGCAGCGAAATAGCTTTTACTGCTTGCGCCGAAAAACACTTTCCCAATTTCGTCATCATAAAAATCAACGATTTTCAAACAACAGGTATCCGTATCAGCACCGAAGCATTGGTATCCTTATCGCCTCACGGTGCGAAAATCAGTCCCACAAACGTGCGTGATTTTCACGATTTGTGGTTTTGCTTTGTCTGACACACAGTTATTTATTCGGGCATTAGGCAGCCTGAAAATCGTTTCCCCACTTTCAGGCTGCCTATCAACGCAGCCCAGTCAAACCGCCCCATTATCATAAACGCCGCCATTCCAACCACACCTTCTATCCAAGCCATCAGGCAGCCTGAAACATGATTACCCTAGACATCTACTTCAACAAATTGGTCGGCAACGGCATCACCCTCACCCCCAAGCAACCATTTAGCAACAGCCGAATGCTGGTCGCCAATTTCGCCCACTTAACGCAAGCCATGAACGAATGGCAGCAAACCGCCAAAATGGCGGGCGGCTATAAACCGCATAGCAAGTGGATGGGCGCGCTGTTTGTTACCCCTGTGCGCTTTAATGTGCGCGAAAATCTAGCCGACGGTTTGTCGCAAATTGAATGCAAATGTTTGCGAGACACAGGGATTGAATGCAACATGAAAGTTGTGGAAATTTGCTATCAGGGCAAACCTGTTGAATTTTAAGGCAGCCTGAAAACCATTTTGCCGTTTTCAGGCTGCCTATTGCACAGACATTGAGGCAGCCTGAAACCCCTTCCCCACAACCGAAAGACAATCCATGAACCCAACCGAACCACGCTCCGAATACACCGTTATCGTCGATATTTCCCAAGACATCTTGGAAGACGACGAAGGCAACGAAAGTCAAGCCCTGTTCGTCGCCTGCACCTTTCCCGATGAAGCCAATGCCGTGAAATACGTTGCCGAAGAAGTCGGGCCTGCCGTGCGCATGGATCGTTTTCTCGCGGGCAGCACACCGCTGGACTTGCTGCTCATCACCATTCTCGGGCCAGTGAGCGCCGAAGAATTCCGCGCCGCATGGCTGGCATACTGCCAAACCGATCCGCTGCTTGCCGCCTATGTGCAAGCCACGGAACAAGCGGTGGTGGTGTGGGGCAACGAGCAAGGCGAAACCTTGGGGCAGGCGGATTTGAAAGCCTAAACCCTTGTTTCAGGCTGCCTACAAGCGCAGCAAAGTTGCGACGCTAAAAATAAGAAATGTCGTCATCCCCGCGCAGGCGGGAATAACGGAGCATTGCGTGTTTCTTGTTTTATTTTAGATTTTGCAAAGTTTTCCATCCCGCCACAAACCGCTGCCCCCATTTTCATTTTCAGGCTGCCTATTGCGCGTAACCCAATAGGCAGCCTGAAAACCATCCCGCCCCGCCCAATTTGCTATAATCCGCCCCTTTTTGCCCCACCCGTTTCCCCCTTTTCAGGCTGCCCCATGCGTCTCACCCAAATCAAACTCGCCGGATTCAAATCCTTTATCGACCCCACCACCATCCACGTTCCCAGCCAGCTCGTCGCCGTTATCGGGCCCAACGGCTGCGGCAAATCCAACGTCATCGATGCCGTGCGCTGGGTGTTGGGCGAATCGTCTGCCAAGCAATTGCGCGGCGAATCCATGCAAGATGTGATTTCCAACGGCGCTGCCACCCGCCGCCCTGCGCCGCGCGCGTCAGTAGAGTTGGTGTTTGACAACAGCGACCACGTTTTGCAAGGCGCGTGGGGGCAATACGCCGAAATCGCCATCAAACGCCAGCTCACGCGCCAAGGCGATTCCAGCTATTTCATCAACAACCAACCCGTGCGCCGCCGCGACATCACCGACCTTTTCCTCGGCACAGGCGTAGGCGCAAAAGGCTATGCTGTCATCGAGCAAGGCATGATTTCGCACATCATCGAAGCCCGCCCCGAAGAATTGCGCGTGTATATAGAAGAAGCCGCAGGCATCTCCAAATACAAAGAACGCCGCCGCGAAACCGCCGCGCGGCTAGACGACACGCGCGACCACCTGCAACGCCTCGCCGACCTGCAAACCGAGCTTGCCCGCCAAGTAGAAAAACTGCACGCCCAAGCCGCCACCGCCGAGCAATACCGCAGCCTGAAAACCGAATTGGCGCAAAACCAAAACCTGTCCGACTACATCCAATGGCAAAACGCCCTTGCCCAAGCCGACACCGCCCAAGCCCAACACACCGCCGCCCAAGCGCAACAGGAAAGCAACCAAGCCACCAGCGACAGCCTTAACCAACGCATCCAAGAGCTACGCCTAACCGAGCGCGAGCAACAGCAGCAACACGATGCCCTGCAACAGCAACACGCCCAATCGCGCGAACACATCGCCCGCCTAGAAGAACAAATCCGCGCCCAACACGCGCAAAACGAACGCGCCGAACGCGACCGCCAATCCGCCCAAGCGCAACTGCACAAACTGCAACAACAACACGCCGACACCCTTGCCGAGCGCGAAACCCTGCTGCAACAAGCGCAAGAAAAAAACAGCGAGCTTGCCGAACTTGCCCTGATTGTTGCCGAACACGAAGCTCGCCTGCCCGAGCTAGAAGCCGCCGAGCAAACCGGACAACACAACCACCAAAGCCAGCACGACCAAATAGGCAGCCTGAAACGCGAACACGCGCTCAAACAACAGCAGCAACAACACACCCAAGCCACCCTTGCCAACCACCGCAGCCGCCTGCAACGCCTAGCAGACGAACTCGCCCAGCTTGGCGCAGCCGACAACCCCGCCTTGCAACAAGCCAAAGATGCCGCCCAAACCCTGCAACACCAATGCCAAGCCGCCGAAATCCAATGGCAACACAGCCAAGCCCAATTAGGCAGCCTGAAAACGCAGCAGCAAAAAGCCCAAGCGCATTATCACGCCCTCAATCAACAACACATCGCCGCCCAAGCCCAACAGCAAGCCATCGCCCAAATCCTGCAAAGCAGCGCGCCCAACGATTTTTGGGCGACCACCGACTACGCGCAAACCCCCAGCCTGTGGCAACAGCTTACCGCGCCCGAAGCATGGCAACACGCCATCAGCGTGGTACTCGCCGAGCGGCTGCACGCCAAAAAGCTGCCCGAAGCCAACACCCTGCCCAGCCCCCTGCCGCAAGGCGCAGCCGCATGGCTCAACCAAACCCAGCCCGTTAGCAAGAAAACCCAGCCCGCCCAAGCCCTGCTCAACCAAATCCAAGCGCACAAAGATTTTCAGGCTGCCTTACACGATTGGCTAGACGGCATCCTGTGCGCCCCCGATTTGGATTACGCCATCGCCCACCAAAGCGAACTCGCCCCGCAGCAAATATGGCTCACGCCGCAAGGGCATCGCGTGGACAAACACAGCATCACGCTCTACCACGAAGCCAGTAGCCAAAACCTAATCCAGCAAAAAGCCCAACACGACGAACTCATCACACAGCTTGCCGCGCTCGCCCCCCAGCTTGCTGCCGCCCAACAGCAAGCCGAAGATGCCCAAACCGCGCTTGCCCAAGCCGAAGCCGCCCACAACCAAGCGCAAGAACAATACCGCGAATTATTAAGCCAGCTGCAACACGCGCAAAACCACGCCAACCAGCTCACCGAGCGCCACAACCAAGCCCAGCTGCGCCGCGAACACATCGCAGGGGAGCAAGCCCAGCTGCAAGACGAAATCCAACTGCTCGCCCAGCAAAGCGACAGCCTTGCCGAAGACAGCGAAACCCTTGTTCACGCGCTTGCCGAATTGGAACACCAATTTGAAACCCTTTCAGGCAGCCTGAAAAACCAGCAACACAGCCTGAAAACCACCCAGCTTGCCCTGCTAGAAGCGAATCGCCAATACGGCGCAGCCGAAATGGAGCAACACAAAATCCAACAACGCGCCGACAGCCTTGCCGAGCAAGCCGCGCAAATCGCGCAGCAGCAACAAGACTGGCAACAGCGCATCGAAGAAGCCGCCCTCGCGCAAGAAGCCGATGCCGCCAGCGGCGAGCTTGCCGAGCAACTGCTGATTGCCCAAGAAGCCAGCGCCGAGCTTGCCGAGCGCATTGCCAGTGCGCAAGAAACTCTGGTGCACACCCAAGCGCAAGGGCAAGAGCTGTTTAACCAAGCCCAAGCGCTTGCCGCCGAGCTGCCGCAAATTCAGGCTGCCGTGCAAACCGCCTTGCTGCAACAGCAACAAGCCCTGCTCAACGCCCAGCGCTACCACGAACAGCTTACCGAACGCGGCGCAGATTTAGACGCGCTTGCCCAAGCCGAGCATTCAGGCAGCCTGAAAGCTTTGTCGCAGCACATCAACAGCCTGCTGGCGCAAATTGAAGCACTCGGCGCAGTCAATCTTGCCGCGCTGGACGAGCTTGCCGAAGCCCAACAGCGCGACGCGTATTACCGCAGCCAAAGCGAAGACCTGCAAAACGCCATCGCCTTGCTAGAAGAAGCCATCGCCCAAATCGACAACGAAACCAAAGCCCGCTTCTTGGAAACCTTCCACGCCGTCAACACCAAAATGCAAAGCATCTTCCCCACGCTGTTTGGCGGCGGCGAAGCCACCTTGCAGCTCACCGACAGCGACCCGCTCGCCGCAGGCATCAGCATCATGGCGCGCCCCACCGGCAAGAAAAACAGCTCCATCCACCTATTGAGCGGCGGCGAAAAAGCCCTCACCGCCATGAGCCTAGTGTTTGCGCTGTTTAGCCTGAACCCCGCGCCGTTTTGCCTGCTGGACGAAGTGGATGCCCCGCTGGACGATGCCAACACCAGCCGTTTTTGCCAACTGGTGAAAGAAATGTCCGCCCAAACCCAGTTTCTTTACATCTCGCACAACCGCTTAACCATGGAAATGGCAGAGCAGCTGATTGGCGTAACTATGCAGGAAAAAGGCGTATCGCGGATTGTGGCGGTGGATATCAAACAAGCCATGCAAATGGCAGAGGCAGCCTGAAAACATGAAAACCCGCCTTTTCCGCCTGCTCGCATGGCTTGCCGCACTCTACGCCGCCGTGTTATGCGTCCTCTATTTCCAGCAAGAAAACCTGCTGTTCCACCCCGCCAAGCTGCCCGCTCGCTACGCCTACGCTTTCAGGCTGCCGCACGAAGAAATCGCCCTGCCGGTAAACGGTGCGGTGCTTAACGGACTGCATTTTCGCCCGCCCCATGCCCATAGCAAAGGCGCGATTTTGTTTTTCCACGGCAACGCGGGCGCGCTGGATAGCTGGGGCGAAGTGGCGCAACGCTTTGCCGAGCTGGGCTACGATAGCTATGTGTTTGACTATCGCGGCTACGGCAAAAGCAGCGGGCAAATCCGCAGCCAAGCCGATTTGCTCGCCGATGCCGAGCGCATGGCGCAATATGTGCAGCAACGTTTCCCCGCCGGGCCAATCATGGTGGTGGGCAATTCCATCGGCAACGGTATGGCGGCGCACGTTGCCGCGCAACTGCAATCGCCCAAGCTGGTGCTGATTTCGCCTTATTTCCGCCTGCGCGATTTAATCCGCGAAAAAATGCCGTTTGTGCCGCCGTTTCTCATCAAATATCCGCTGCCCACCGCCGATTACCTCGCCGCCGCGCCCAACACGCAGGTGCTGATTTTCCACGGCACGCTCGACACGCTGATTCCCGCTGTGCACGGGCAACGGCTGGCGTAAACCTTGGGCGCACGGGCGCAGTATCACGAATTGCCCGCCAGGCATAACGATATGTTTAGCCAAGCCGTGTTATGGCAAACGCTGGAACAAGCGTTGCCATGAAGCGTTGAGGCAGCCTGAAAACCGCTGTGTCTATTTTCAGGCTGCCTTTGTTTTATGAAAGACCATCAAAATGCTGGATAACCTTTACCCCGATGTCGTTTTGCTGGCGGGCGGCGGGCAAACACCAAGCCGCCCCGTTCCCCTTATTTTCCCCGCGCCGCCGCCCGATTACCGCGCTTTGCTGCGCCATCCCGACGATTTTGAATTTTCGGTGAACGGCTGCTGTGTGCGGATTTGGAATGCGGCGGGCTGTTTTTGCATATGGCAGGCGCGGCGGGCAAGGGGCTGTATTACTGCCGCGCGGCGGATTGGGACGCAGCCGAAGCGGTGAAAATAGCCGACAGCCTGCGCGGCTTGCTGGCGGAAGGTCAGGGCAGAGCGCAGCTCGCCGCATTATAAAAGGCAGCCTGAAAGCGAATTTTCAGGCTGCCTTTTGCGGCTGCGGCGGCGCGTACGGGAACGGGGGCACCGGCTGCTGGTACGGGT
>ERZ773060.288-NODE-288-length-20357-cov-5.87065_pt1 | contig 20357 bp, 22 predicted proteins | sample MGYA00580628_ERZ773060 | MGnify/ENA primary metagenome ERZ773060 (study PRJEB29015, sample SAMEA2738019) | human oral metagenome | biome: human oral; feature: human-associated habitat; material: dental | place: China | collected 2045 ... | reverse complement strand
CCCAGCCGATCCGGCCATTCCAATGGCGGATCTTCCTTGATGAAAGGCAGACAACGACGACAGCCCCCCACCTGGGAAAATCCGGCTTCATCATAGAATTCGTTATATTTGCGCCATAGCCATTTGAACAGGTTTTCACCCTCTTTGCGCATCAAGTCACCTCGCTTTGTGAATATTTGCACATATTATACACGCCTGCCGTGCGGTCGGCGGCTTTGTCGCGGTGGATGACGGGCGAAATAACCACGGCGCGGCTGTTTGCCATTCAGCCTCACTGCAAGCGGGAATCCTGCCCAAGCGCCGGGTTTTGCCTTGATGAAAGGGGCTACAGCGGCAATTCCGTCGTGTCCTTGATCGTTTTCAGCACCACTTCCGATCTGATGTTTTTGATGCCGATGTCCTTGTTGAAGTATTTGGTTTTGATGTGATGAAATTCATCCAGATTGGCGACGCGCATTTTGATGATGAAATTATAATCGCCCGCCATCAGATGACATTCGACAATATTGGGGATGAGCTTCATCTCGAAGATAAAGCGATCCCTTTTCTGGATGTCTTCTTCGGAAAACGAGCCAAAGAGATAGACCGCGAGATTGCAATCCACTTTTTGCGGATTGAGAATGGCAACATAGCGGTCAATAAATTCGTTTTCTTCGAGAATATTGACCCGGCGCAGGCAGGCCGAATTGGAAAGGCCGATTTCCTGTGCCAGTTCGTTGTTGTGCAGGTGTCCATTCTTTTGCAGCGCCCGCAGAATGCGGGTATTGATATTGTCCAGCAGCTTGTCTTTCGGCATAAGTGTTGCTCCTGCCGTCGAAAGGCGATTTTCGGGGGAAAGGGGTGGCTCATGCCATAAAAAAACAAAAGGCTGCCCTGGCGGCAGCCTTTTGTCAGCCATCAGCGTCCGTACAGGGAAACCTGAATGACCAAAAGCGTTGCGCCAATAGCCAGCAGGACGTCAATCATTGGCATGACGAATTTCACCCATTTGTTGAAGGGGATATTCAGCATTTGCAGCGTCACCAGTACCAGTCCGGTCGGTGCGAGGAAGAGCATGGCATATTGCCCCCAGTTATAGGCGGATACCACGATAAAGCGCGGAATACCGACGGCATCGGCCAGCGGTGCCATAATCGGCCTGGCGAGTACGGCGAGACCCGATGAGGAGGGCACGACCAGTCCGAGGAAGATAAAGACCACCAGTTGTCCGAGGATAAACATACTGGCCGGCATTCCGCTCACCAGTTGCGAAGTATAATTCAGGATGGTGTCGGAAATCATGCCTTCTTCAAGGACGAGGTTTACCCCGCGCACCATGCCGATAATGAGCGAGACGGCAACCAGTTCGGAGGCACCGTGGGTAAAGGCATTGACGATTTCTTTTTCTTTCAGGCCGGAGATGAACATGATGACGATGGTAATCGTCAGGAAGGAAGCCGCCATTTGCGGGAACCACCAGCCACCAGCCACCGGCCATGACCCCCCAAACCATAATCGGGAAGGCAATGCAGAACAGGGTCAGGATAATTTTCCGGCGCAGGGTAAATTCCACTATCGCATTCGGATCCACATCTTTCATGTAAAGCTGCACAAATTCTTCGCGCTCGGCATAGGTGTAGGAGGCTTCGGGATTGGCCTTGATTTTTTTCGCATACCAGTAAAGGTAATAAATCACACACGCGGCACCCAATACCAAACCGACGGCACGGAAACTGATGCCTTCGGTAAAGGGAATACCGGCGGCGTTGGAAGCGATGACGACCGAGAACGGGTTAATGGTGGAGAATGCCGTCCCCATTGAGGAGGCGAGGAATATCGCGCCAACGCAGATAATCGCGTCATAACCGAGGGCGAGGAATACCGGCACCAGAATGGGATAGAACGCAACCGCCTCTTCTTCAATGCCGCAGGTCGTGCCGCCCAATACCATCAGCACGGAAACACTAAAGACAATGGCAAATCCCCTTCCTTTGGTTTTTCGCGCCAGTGCCATCAAGCCGGAGTTAAAGGAGCCGGTTTTGTTGATGACGCCAATCATGCCCCCCAAAACAAAGATAAAGACCATAATATCGGCGGCTTCAATGGTGCCGTGTACCATGCTGACGGCAATATCGCCAATACCTTTCGGTTTGTTTTCCACCCGCTGATAGGTGTCAGGAATGGCAATCGGCTTTTTGATGGTGCCTTCGGTAAAGTTCTTCAGGTCTATTTTGATTTTGAGCTTTTCCAGGCTTTCTTCGGTTGCCGGATAGGTTACGTCTTCTTGCTGATAGGCCTTGACCACGAATACATTGTTGATGTTGTCATAGGTCAGCTTGGAATAGGAACCGGCGGGGACTACCCAGGTCAATACCACCGCAATAATCAGAATAATGAAGAGGATGGTAAAGGCGGAAGGGAAGTTAAATTGTTTTTTAATCTTTAATAATTCCTTGATGTGCAGACGGATTCAGGCGTACGGTCATCCGTCCGCCCGGGCAGTGTCAGTAATAGGAAATGCCGTCGGCTTGGGTCGTGATGCGCGTCCCGGCCTTGCCCTTGACGATATCGACAATATCGGAGAGCGAGCCAATCACCGCATCGTGTCCACTATGGCGGGCGAAATTGATGGCGGCCTGTACTTTCGGCCCCATCGAACCGGCGGCAAACCCTATCGCTTCTATCGCGTCGGGATGCGCGCTGGCTATCGCCTTTTGCGTTTCTTTGCCCCAATCGACAAAGGTGGCGTAAACGTCGGTGGCGATAATGAACAAATCTGCTTCGAGATTTTCGGCGAGCAGGGCGGAGCAAAGGTCTTTGTCAATGACCGCTTCCACGCCGTGCAAATTGTGCTGCTCGTCGTAATAGGTCGGAATGCCGCCACCACCGGCGCAAATGACGATGCTGCCGTGTTCGAGCAACCATTTCACCGGACGGATTTCAAAGATGCGTTTTGGCAATGGACTCGGTACCACGCGGCGATATTTGTCGCCATCCTGCGCAATCGACCAGCCTTTTTCTTTTGCCAGTTATTCCGCTTCTGCTTTGGTATAGACCGGGCCAATCGGTTTGGTCGGGTGCTGGAAGGCCGGATCATTTCTGTCCACTTCCACTTGCGACAATAATGTGGCGAGCGGTACGTCAAACGGAACGAGATTACCCAGCTCCTGCTGAATCATATAGCCAATCATGTCCACTGATTCTGCACCGAGGACATCCAGAGGATAGGTCGGTACGTCTTTGTACGCCGCCCCCTGCAAGGCCAGCAAACCGACTTGCGGGCCATTGCCGTGGGCGATAACCAGTTCGTTGTTGGGGAATACTTTGGCAATTTGTTCGCAGGCGATTTTGATATTCTGCCGCTGATTCTCAAAGGTCAGCGGTTCGCCGCGACGTAACAGGGCGTTGCCGCCCAATGCGATGACAATTCTCATGCAAGACTCCTTAATCAGGTCAGGCTGGCGTACATCACCGCCTTGATGGTGTGCATCCGGTTTTCTGCCTGTTCAAAGGCGATGTTCATCGGCGATTCAAAAACGTCTTCCGTGACTTCGATACCATTTTTAAGTTCGGGATATTTGACCGCGATTTCTTTGCCCACTTTGGTTTCGCTGTTGTGGAAGGCGGGCAGGCAGTGCATGAATTTGACGTGCGGCACAGACAGCTTCAGCTGTGGAAGGCGGGCAGGCAGTGCATGAATTTGACGTGCGGATTGCCGCTGCGTTTCATCAGTTCGGGGGTCACCTGATAGGGCAGGAGGATTTTGATGCGTTCACCCCAGCTTTCCAGCGGTTCGCCCATCGAGACCCAAACGTCGGTATGGACGAAATCGACGTCTTTGACGGCCTTGTCAATGTCATCGGTGACGGTAATGCGCGCGCCGCTTTCTTTGGCGAATCCTTCGCACATTTTCACCAGTTTGTCTTCCGGCAATAAGGCTTTTGGCCCGCAGATGCGTACATCCATGCCCAGTTTGGCGCCAATCAGCAACAGGGAATTGCCCATGTTGTTGCGCGCGTCGCCGATATAGACGTATTTGATTTGTTTCAGCGGTTTGTCGCTGTATTCAATCATGGTCAATACGTCGGCGAGCATTTGCGTCGGGTGAAATTCGTCGGTGAGGCCATTGAAGACGGGAACACCGGCGTATTCGGCCAATTCTTCAACGATGCTTTGGCTGAAACCACGGTATTCGATGGCGTCATACATTCGTCCCAAAACACGCGCGGTGTCTTTTATGCTTTCCTTGTGGCCGATTTGGGAAGAGCCGGGGCCGATATAGGTGACGTTGGCACCCTGATCATGTGCGGCGACTTCAAAGGCGCAGCGGGTACGGGTGGAGGTTTTTTCAAAAATAAGCGCTATGTTTTTGCCTTTGAGTTTGGGCTGCTCGGTACCGGCGTATTTGGCGCGTTTCAGGTCGCGGGCAAGGTCCAGCAGGTAATTGATTTCCCGTTCGGAGTGATGTACCAGACTCAGCAGGTGACGGTTTTTGAGGTTAAAGGCCATAACGGTTCTCCTGATTTGTGTTGATTGGGTTTGAAAGCGTGTTTTTGCCGTTCTTTCGCGGGGCATCTTATAGAATCTGCCTTGAAACATTTATCCTGATTCATCTTTTGTCAGGGTGAATGTCCGTATTTTATTGCGCGAATTGCCGCCTGCGTTGGAATTTTATTTCAATGTTGTGAGCGGGCGTGATTTTTACCACGCCGTTTTGTGGTTTGTTGTGCAAGGGGTGTGGTTGGCCGGGATATTTTCAAGCGCGACGGGGCTGCGTTTACATACAGGATAGCGGGGGAAGGTGTATGTAAATGGTATGTGGTGCTTGCCGCTAACGCGGATGGTTTGCTGCCCCCACCCCAACCCTCCCCCACGGGGGAGGGCGCAATTTGGCGGACGCCCGCACGGGAATGGCTGCGCCAGCATCCGCGCTATGGAAGGAAGATGCCGCACCTTCGGAAAAACTGCGCCACACCGCCGGTTTTATCCACACTGCCGCCCTTCGCCGCCGCCCGCCCGCCCTGTATAATGCGCGCCGTTATTTTCCCGCTAACATCTTGAATCATCATTGGGTATTTCATGAATTTCCTGCATAAACGGCTTCAGCGCGCGGCCAGTCCCGCCGGGTTTGAGCGGCTGTCGGCAAGGGTGCTGCCGTGGCTCGCGCCGCTGGCGTGGGCGCTGCTCGCGCTCGGCACCGTCTGGGGGCTGGTGTTTGCGCCGATGGATTATCAGCAGAAGAACAGTTTCCGCATCATTTATGTCCACGTCCCGGCGGCGATGCTGTCGATGAGCGTGTATGTGATGCTGGCCGCCGCCGCGCTGGTGTTTTTCGTCTGGCGCAGCCGTCTCGCCGCTTTTTTTGCCCGCGCTGCCGCGCCGTATGGCGCGCTGATGACCGCCATCGCCCTGGCCACCGGCGCGATTTGGGGCAAGCCGACCTGGGGTACCTTCTGGACGTGGGACGCCCGCCTTACTTCCGAACTCATCCTGCTCTTTCTCTATCTCGCCTATATGCTGTTGCAGGCGAGCATTGAGGAGCGCGACCAGGCCGACCGCCTCGCCGCCATTCTCGCCATTGTCGGCGTCATCAATATTCCGGTGATTCATTATTCGGTGCTGTGGTGGAATTCGCTGCACCAGGGCGCGACGCTGTTCCGCGCAGGCGGCCCCTCCATCCACGGCGCGATGCTGTGGCCGCTCTTGGTCATGCTTGTCGCTTTTTATGCGCTGTTTGCGCTCTATATGCTGCGCGCCATCGGCAATCTCATTCTGGAACACCGCATCCGGCGGCAGTTGGAGGGCTAGATGAGCTTCGCCAGCCTCAGTGATTTTTTCCGCATGGGCACGCATGGCGTCTATGTGTGGACGGCTTACGGCCTGACCCTCGCCGCCCTCGTCGCCATTCACCTCTACACCGCCCGCCGCCAACGCCGCCTGCGCCACACCCTCGAAACCCTGCAACGCCACGATGACGCCCGCCAAACATAAACGCCTGACACTCATCAGTCTGATATTCGCCGCCTTCGCAGCCGCCGTCGCGCTGCTGCTTTATGCGATGCAAAACGACCTCAACCACTACTATTCGCTGCAAAGCGTCGCCGAAAATGCCGTACCGCGTGACCAGCCCGGCATCCGCGTTGGCGGCATGGTGGAGGAGCATTCACTCGTGCGCGAAGGCGACAGCCTCACCGTCAATTTCCGCATCACCGACTTCCAGCACCCGCCGCTTGCCGTCACCTACACCGGCATCCTGCCTGACCTTTTCCGCGAGAAACAGGGGGTGATTGCGCGCGGTACCCTCGGCGCGGACGGCGTTTTCCGCGCTGACGAAATCCTTGCCAAGCACGACGAAAACTACCTGCCGCCGGAAGTGAAGGCGGACATGGAACGCAGCGGCTACCAGCACCAGAGCCAACAATGATCGTCGAAACCGGCCACTACGCCCTTTGGCTCGCAGGCGCCATCGCCCTCTTGCAAGCCCTGCTGCCGACCTTCTGCGCCGACCGCCGCACCGCCTGCGCCGTCGCCGTCAGCGCCGCGAAAACCCAAAGCGCGCTGCTCACCTTCAGCTTTGCCGCCCTCGCCTACGGCTTTATCGCCAACGACTTCGCGGTGCGCTACATCGCCGCCCACAGCAACAGCTTGCTGCCGTGGTACTACCGCCTCACCGCCGTTTGGGGCGGACACGAAGGCTCGTTGCTTCTTTGGATAGAAATTTTGGGGTTATGGACTGCGGCGCTGGCGGTACGCAGCAAAACGCTGCCGGATGACCTGCGCGCGAAAATCCTCGCCGTCTTGGGCGGCATCAGCCTCGGCTTCATCGCCTTCATCGGCTTCACGTCAAACCCCTTTAGCCGTGCCCTGCCCGCGCCTTTCGATGGTGCCGACCTCAACCCGCTCTTGCAAGACCCCGGCCTCATTTTCCACCCGCCGCTGCTCTACACCGGCTACGTCGGCTTTGCCGTCGCCTTCGCCTTCGTCGTCGCCGGACTGTGGCAAGGGCGGCTCGACACCCTTTGGCTGCGTCGCGCCCGCCCGTGGACGCTTGCCGCCTGGCTCGCCCTCACACTCGGCATCGCGCTTGGCAGCTACTGGGCGTACTACGAACTCGGCTGGGGCGGCTGGTGGTTTTGGGACCCGGTAGAAAACGCCTCGCTCATGCCGTGGCTCATCGGCACCGCGCTGCTGCACAGCCTCATCGTCAGCGAAAAACGCGGCGCCTTCCTCTCCTGGACGGCGCTGCTCGCCATCCTCGCCTTCAGCCTCAGCCTCATCGGCACCTTCCTCGTCCGCTCCGGCGTCCTCACCTCGGTACACGCCTTCGCTGCCGACCCCGGCCGTGGCATCTTCATCCTCGCCCTGCTCGTCGCCATCACCCTGCCCGCGCTTATCCTTCTTATCCAGCGCGCGCCGCGCCTCGCCAGCAACGCGCCCTACGCCCTGCTTTCGCGCGAAACCGGCATCCTCGCCAACAACTGGCTGATGACCGGCGCCTGCCTCATCGTCTTCACCGGCACCCTCTACCCGCTCGCCGCCGACAGCCTCAACCTCGGCAAAATCTCGGTCGGCGCGCCCTACTACAACCGCCTCATCGTGCCGCTGGCGCTGGCCAGCCTCTTTCTACTCGGCATCGGCCCGCTTGCCCGCTGGAAAAACGACCGCGCCCGCCGCCTCGCACCGCGCCTTGCCGCCGTACTCGCGCTGGCCCTCGCCGCCACCCTGCTCACCCTCACCCTCGCCGACACCTGGCAAATCCGCACCGCGCTTGCCGTCTTCGCCGCGATGACCGCCGCCGCCGCCATCATCGTGGATACCACCGACCGCCTGCGCCACCGCCTGCCCATCACCCGCGCTTACAGCGGCATGACTCTCGCCCACCTCGGCTACCTCATCACCACGCTCGGCATCACCGCCACCGGCCTCTACAGCAACGAACAAGACCATAGCCTGAAACGCGGCAGCGTCCTCGACTTCGCCGGTTACCGCCTGACGCTGGTCGATTTCGACACGCGCGAAGGGCCGAACTACACCGCCACCGTCGGCAAAATCCTCGTACAAAAAGCCGACGGCACCCCCGTCACCATCCTCTTGCCGAGCAAACGCAGCTACCACAGCAGCAGCATGCCGATGACCGAAAGCGCGCGCCACATCACGCCAACGCACGACCTCTACATCGCCCTCGGCGAAGCGATCAACGCCGACACCTGGGCGGTGCGCCTGCAATACAAACCGTTCATCATTTGGATATGGCTCGGCGCGCTCATCATGGCCGCCGGTGCCGCGCTCGCCGCTCTACCAACCCGCAAAAACCCATGAACCGCAAAACCCTCGCCATCACCCTGCTTGCCGCCTTCGCCGCCCTCATCGCCCTCTTCGTCAGCGGTCTCGGACAAAACCCGCAAGAACTGCCCTCCGTTACCACCGGTAAAGCGCTGCCTGCCATCGACCTGCCAGCGCTGGCAAGCGACCAACAGCGCCACACCAGCGCCGACCTGCCGCAAGGCCAGCCCTACCTGCTCAACATCTGGGGCAGCTGGTGTCCCGCCTGCCATGACGAACACCCCTACCTGCTCCAGCTCGGCCAACAAATCCCCATCGTCGGCATCAACTGGCCGGCGGACAACACCCACGAAATTGCCGACGCCACCGCCTTCCTCGCCCGCCACGGCAACCCCTACCGCCTCAACCTGCGCGACACAAACGGCACGCTGATTACCGACCTCGGTGTCTATGGCGCGCCGGAAACCTACCTCATCGCCGCCGACGGCACCATAAAGTACCGCCACGCCGGCGCCCTCACCCCGCAAGTCTGGCAGGAACACTTCCAGCCACTGCTGAAGAACCCGTAGGGTGGGGCTTGCCCCACCGCCCGATCTTGACTCCCCCGCCACCCCTCACCACGGAACGACCCCATGACTCACAAAACCCACCACTACCACACCCGTACCGAATGGACAGGCAACCTCGGCAGCGGCACCAGCAGCTACACCGCCTACAGCCGCGACCATATCCACCGCGCCCCCGGCAAAGCGGACATCCCCGGTTCCGCCGACCCCGCCTACCGTGGTGACCCCGCCCGCTGGAACCCCGAAGAGCTGCTGCTCGCCGCCGCCTCGGCCTGCCACAAACTCTGGTACCTGCACCACTGCGCCGACCACGGCATCACCGTCCTCGCCTACAGCGACGACGCCGAAGCCGAAATGAACGAAGCCGCAGGCCGCATGACCGCTATTCGCCTCAAACCGCGCGTTACCATCAGTGCCGCGTCTGACCCGGCACTTGCCCTCGCCCTGCACCATGACGCCCACCGCGATTGCTACATCGCCAACACATTGAACTGCCCCGTCACCATCGACGCCCACATCGAACAAGCATGACCCGCCGCCTCCTCGCCCTCCTCCTTGCCCTCGCCCTGCCACTGCAGGGCGCAGCCCGCAGAGGAGCAGAGCCGGGGAGGAGGCAAACCAAACCGCCCCACACCACCCGCTCCAACCACAGCCGCCACACCCATGAAAATAGACCATATCGCCCTCTACACCGCCGACCTCGAACGCGCCCGCGCCTTCTACGAACGCCATTTCGGTGCGACCGCCAACGACCGCTACCACAACCCCAAAACCGGCCTGCAAACCTATTTCCTCACCTTCCCTGACAGCGCGACGCGGCTCGAACTGATGACCCGTCCCAGCCTCGCCCCCGGCGGCGAGCGGATGATGCGCGAAGGCTACATCCATTGCGCCTTCAGCGTCGGCAGCCGCGAAGCGGTTGACCGCCTGACCGCACAACTCGTCGCCGACGGCTATCCCTGCCTGAGCGGGCCGCGCACCACCGGCGACGGCTACTACGAAAGCGTCGTCGCCGACCCGGACGGCAACCTGCTGGAAATCACCATCTAAACAGCCCAAAACCATGAAAGCCAAAACCCACCACTACCACACCCGCACCGAATGGACGGGCAACCTCGGCGCAGGCACAGCGCACTACACCGCCTACAGCCGCGACCACATCCACCGCGCCCCCGGCAAGCCGGACATCCCCGGTTCCGCCGACCCCGCCTACCGTGGCGACCCCGCCCGCTGGAACCCCGAAGAACTGCTGCTCGCCGCCGCCTCCGCCTGCCACAAACTCTGGTACCTGCACCACTGCGCCGACCACGGCATCACCGTCCTCGCCTACAGCGACGACGCCGAAGCCGAAATGAACGAAGCCGCAGGCCGCATGACCGCCATCCGCCTCAAACCGCGCGTTACCATCAGCGCCACTTCCGACCCGGCACTTGCCCTCGCCCTGCACCACGACGCCCACCGCGACTGCTACATCGCCAATACCCTCAATTGCCCCGTCACCATCGCCGCCCACATCGAACAAGCATGATCCGCCGCCTCCTCCCCCTCATCCTTGCCCTCGCCCTGCCGCTCCATGCCGCGCTCAACGACGCGCCCGACTTCAGCGGCCCGGTCGAAAACACCCGCTACCAGCACCTCATCCAAAACATCCGCTGCCCCACCTGCCAAAACAGCAACATCGCCGAATCCAACGCCCCCCTTGCCCGCCAACTGCGCGAACAAGTCGCCGCCCGCATCCGCGACGGTGAAAGCGACGCCGACATCAACCGCTGGCTACAAGAACGCTACGGCGACTTCATCCACTACGACCCGCCGCTGAAAAGCCAAACCCTCATCCTCTGGGGTGGCGCACCACTGGCAATGCTGGCCGCGCTTGCCCTCTGGCTCGGCGGACGCCGCCGCCGCAAACACGGCGCGCGCCTGAGCGACGAAGAAAAACGCCAACTACAACAATGGATTGACGACGCCACATGAACTACTACCTGCCGCCGCTCTTGCTCACCCTCGCCGCGCTCGCGCCGCTGTTGCGCGCCAGCCTGCGCCGTCCCGCCGCCCCGCCTGCCGACAACCAAAGCGAACAACGCGCGCTGATTGCCGCCTGGCGCGAACAAAGCGCCGCCGACCCGGCGAACCAGGACGAACACGACTACCGCCTCTACCACGCCCTGAAAAACCTGCGCGCCGGCAAAGCCGCGCCCGCCGCGCGCGCGCCGCGTTGGCACATCCCCGCCATGCTGCTCGCCAGCGCCGCCGCCCTCCTCCTCTGGCAACTGGCCGACCACGCCAACAGCCGCCGTTGGCACGACCTCACCGCCCAACTCGCGCCCGTCCTCCTGCGCAGCCAATACCTCGGCGAAATCGAACAAATCCCCGCCGAAAGCCTCACCATCTACTGCCAGGCGCTCCAGCAGCGCATCGACCGCAGCGACCCGCAACAACTCGCCACCCTCGCCCGCTGCTACAACCGCGACAACCAGTACCCCATCGCCGCTGACATCTACGCCCGCGCGCGCAAACTGGCGCCGAACGACGCCGCACTCGCCCTCGACTACGCCCAAACCCGCCTCTTTGCCCATCCCAACCGCCCCATGCCGCCGGACATCGAAACCATCCTGCGCGCACAAAGCGGGCAGAATCCGCTCGCCAAAATCCTGCTCGCCGCCGGTTACACCCAAAGCGGCAAAAAAAACCTCGCCGCGCCGCTGTGGGGCGAACTGCGCCGCGAACTCGCGCCCGAACACCCGCTCTACCGCCTCATCCCCGCCGACAACGACACCCCGAGCGCCAACACTGCAAACGCACCGACCATCACCGTGCACATCCACCCCGACACACTGGCAAGCCTGCCGCCCACCGCCCGCCTCTACGTGAGCGCCAGCCTGCCGGGCGAACGCATGCCGCTTGCCGTGCGCGCCACCGCCCCGGCGCTGACGCAAACCCTGCAACTCACCGACCGCGACAGCATGACCGGCGAAAGCCTCGGCGCCCGCCCGCAACTCACCTACCGCGCGATCTTGAGCGCCGACGGCAACGTCAGCGGCCAACGCCTCGCCGAAAAACAGACGACCGCCCGCGGCGACGCCACCCTCACCCTCGAATTGCCATAACGCCGCCGTCCCGCTCCCTGCTCAACAGCAGCGGCACAACCACCCTGCTCGCCCACCTTGAAAGGCACCGCCAGCGGGCGGCGCGCCTTGTACAGAACTGCGCACAGAACCCGCCTAGGATGCGCCTCGGCGCACCATCCGGGTGATGGCGACGATTTTGCGGCTACAGCGACGCGCCTTGTCTGCAACTTTCGGGGGATGGCTATCGCCAGGTTTTGCAACGTCCGTGCGGTCAAGATGTGTCGGCGGCGTCCGTGTCGCAGCTTGGATGAGCAGGCGAGAGCCAAACCCGTCGCAAACAAAAACCCCCGGTAGCACGCGCTAGCGGGGGTTTTGCGCAATGCCGCCGTTATTGCGGGCGCGAACATTCACTCAGATTGCCGCTTTCATCGTGCATCTGCAGCGATTGCGCGTCATGGCTGGTGACTGTGAGGCGAATGCGCCCGTTTTTGCTGCCATGATTGAGGCTGGCGAACAGTTTTTCCTCGTAGGCGGTGAGTTCGGGCGACTTCGCCAGTATCTCCGCCATGCGCGGTTTGAGCGCGCGGATGACGGTGTAATCGCTGATGTCGATGGTGAGCGTGTTATCGGCCAGCGACCAGCGATCTTTGTTATGCACGTCGTAGTGCAACAGCCCGGCTTTCAGGAAAAAGGTCATCATACCGTCGCTTTCGGCGCTGCCATCGACGCGAAATTCGTAATGCTCGTCGAGGCGGGCGGACAACGCCGGGTAGGAGGTGCTGCACGTCCAGGCGCCCACCAGAGCGTCTTTGGTCAGCGGTTTCGTGGCTGCGGCCGGGAGCGTGGCAGGCGTTGCGGCCAATACGCCCGGTTCGGCGGCCTCGGCGGTGGGTGCAGTTTCGTTTGCCGGTTTGGCGGCGGCCGCTTCCGCAGCGCGTTTGGCGGCTTCAATGGCAGGCGAGCTCTCGCCCGTCGGTTTATCGGTTTCGGCGGCGGGCGTTGCCAGCGCCTCATTCAGCGCAGCGGGTGCTTCGGCGCTATCGGCAGCGAAGGCGGGGGCGGCAAGCGCCAGGGTGAGGAGGGTTAAACGTCGCATGGGTTCTCCTGTTGTGTGTGGGGATTCGGTGGGTTGCAGACACGGGCGGGCATCAGCCGCTGACCGGTTGCGGTTGGAACGAGGCAGTCATCTGCCAGCCGCTGGCGGCATCACCGTCAAAGACCAGAATCATGCCGTGGTTGAAGGGAAAGTAGCCGTGTTCGCCGCGCAACTGCGCCGCCAGTTGGCCAATCCACGGCAGGTGGCCGACGGCAATCAACCGTTCCTCGCCTGTCTCCGTGAGGAAATCGAGAATGGCATGGGCGGATTTGCCCGGATTGAGCGCGCTGAAGGCGGCAGAAGGAAACGGGTAATGCGCCGCGGTTTCCTGGGCGCGCAGCGCGGCGGAGGTGTAAACGGGCATCGCCGGGTAATGCGCGGCGAGCCATTGCCCGCCCTGCTCGGCTTGTTTGTGGCCTACCGGGTCAAGCGCGCGGTCGTAGCCGGTGTAGTGGCTGGCGCTGGCGTGGCGCCAAAGGATGAGTTGCATGGTGGACTCCTTGCAGATTCAAGGGGAATAGCTGCGAGCGGGCTGATGATTGTCGCCGTCAGACAGCCGTGTGCCGACGGGCATTGTATAGCGATACTCACCAAGTTCTGTACAAGGCGCGCCGCCGAAGACTGTACAGAGTTATAGCCATCCACCGAAAGCCTCATACGGTGTTGCGCCGCTTCGCCGTACAACCGCGTACTGTCTTCAGCGGCGCGCCTTGTCTGAAGCTTTCGGTGGATGGCTATAGTACGGTGCGAACGATGCGGCTGATCCGCTTTGAATCGGCTGTAAAAAAAGCCGCCCTGAAAGGCGGCTTTGCGTTTGCTGTTTTTTAGCAGCTGTAATATAGCTCAAATTCGAGCGGGTGTACTTGCAGGCGCATTTTTTCGACTTCCGCCCGTTTCAGCTCGATGTAGCCCTTGAGCAGGTCGTCGGTGAAGACGTCGCCTTGTTTGAGGAAGGCGGTGTCCGCTTCCAGCGCGTCCAGCGCCTGTTCCAGCGAGAAGGCGACTTGCGGGATGTTGTCCGCTTCTTCCGGCGGCAGGTCGTAGAGGTCTTTGTCCATCGCCTCACCGGGGTGCAGTTTGTTTTTGATGCCGTCCAGTCCCGCCATCAGCAGCGCGGAGAAGGCGAGGTAGGGGTTGGCGGTGGAGTCGGGGAAGCGGATTTCGATGCGCCGCGCCTTGGGGTTGGTGATATAGGGGATGCGGATGGAGGCGCTGCGGTTGCGCGCGGAGTAGGCGAGCATGATCGGCGCTTCAAAGTGCGGCACCAGACGTTTGTAGCTGTTGGTGGAGGGGTTGGTGAAGGCGTTCAGCGCGCGCGCGTGTTTGATGACGCCGCCGATGAAGTAGAGCGCCATGTCGGAGAGGCCGCCGTAGCCGTCGCCGCTGAAGAGGTTTTTGCCGTCTTTGCCGAGCGAGATGTGGACGTGCATCCCGGAGCCGTTGTCGCCAACGATGGGTTTGGGCATGAAGGTCGCGGTTTTGCCCGCCGCATGGGCGACGTTGTGGATGATGTATTTGAGCTGCTGCACTTCGTCGGCCTTGCGCACGAGGGTGTTGTAGCGCACGCCGATTTCGCATTGGCCGGTGGCGACTTCGTGGTGCTGCACTTCCACGCCCTGACCGACGCGGGTCAGCAGTTCGCACATTTCGGCGCGCAGGTCGTGCAGGGAATCGACCGGGGCGACGGGGAAGTAGCCGCCCTTGACGTTGGGACGGTGGCCGCTGTTGCCGCTGTCGATGTCGGCGGCGCTGTTCCAGATGCCTTCTTCGCTGATAATTTCAAACATGACTTTGTGCATACTGGTCTGGTATTTCATTTCATCAAAGACGAAGAATTCGTTCTCCGGGCCGAACCAGGCGGTGTCGGCGATGCCGGTGGATTTGAGGTAGGCTTCGGCGCGGCGGGCGAGCGAGCGCGGGTCGCGCGCGTAACCCTGCATGGTGTCCGGCTCGATGATGTCGCAGGTGAGGACGAGGGTTTTGTGCGCGTAGAAGGGGTCGATGTAGGCGGTGGCCGGGTCGGGCATGAGGATCATGTCGGAGTTGTGGATGCCTTTCCAGCCGGCGAAGGAGGAGCCGTCGAACATTTTGCCTTCTTCAAAGAAGTCTTCGTCGATGTCCGCCGGGTAGCTGATGTGGTGTTCTTTGCCTTTGCTGTCGGTGATGCGCAGGTCGAGGTATTCGATGTTTTCGTCGTGGATGAGTTGCAGGATGTCGCTGGGGGTCATGGTTCGTTCCGGGTTGGCTGATGAGGAGCGCCATTATATGCGCAGGCGGTAGGGGTTAAGCGGTAAAATGTCGCCCGCTTTGGCGGCGTTGCCGCGCTTTTTGTTTTTTATCGTAGAGGTTTTTATGGTTGTTACCCGTTTTGCCCCCAGCCCGACCGGCGATTTGCATATCGGCGGCGTGCGCACCGCACTGTATTGTTGGCTGCACGCACGCCAGCATCAGGGCGTGTTCCGCCTGCGCATTGAGGATACGGATGTGGAGCGCTCGACCGAGGCATCAACGCAGGTGATTTTGGACGGGCTGAACTGGCTCGGTTTGCACCATGACGGCGAGATTGTTTATCAGAGCAAGCGGTTCGCCGATTACGACGCGATTATTGAGCAGATGATTGCGCGCGGGCAGGCGTATTACTGCTGGTGCACGCCGGAAGAGCTGGAAGCGATGCGCGAGGAGCAGAAGCGCCTCGGCCTGCCGCAGCGCTATAACGGCAAATACCGCGACGGAGGCGAGCCGGTGCCGGGGGTCAAGCCTGCGGTACGTTTCAAGAATCCGCTCGAAGGCAGCGTCAGCTGGCACGACAAGGTGCGCGGCGTGGTGACAGTCAATAACAGCGAGCTCGATGACTGGGTCATCCGCCGCTCCGACGGCGCGCCGACCTACAATTTTTGCGTGGTGGTCGATGACGCGGAGGCGAAAGTGTCTCTGGTCATCCGTGGCGAAGACCACGTCAGCAACACGCCGAAGCAGATTAACCTTTACCGCGCGCTGGGTTACGACGTGCCGGAATTTGCGCACGTGCCGATGATTCTTGGCGACGACGGCAAGCGCCTGTCGAAGCGGCACGGCGCGACCAACGTCCTCGATTACCGCCGCGAAGGCTATCTGCCACCGGCGATTTTGAATTATCTGGTGCGCCTCGGCTGGGCGCACGGCGACCAGGAAATTTTCAGCATTGACGAAATGCTGGAATTTTTCCGCATTGATGACGTCCACAGCGCCGCTTCCACCTTCAACACCGAAAAACTGCGCTGGCTCAACCAGCACTATATAAAAGAATCCACGCCGGAAGCGCTGCTGCCGCAACTGTTGCCGCAATTCGCCGCACTTGGCGTCGCTGTGGATGAAGCGACCGTACTGCGCGCCATCCCGCATTACCAGGAGCGGGCGAAGACTCTGAAAGAAATGGCAGAGCACATGGCGTGGATATTCGTCGCGCCGCAAACTTTCCCGGCGGACGCGGCGAAAAAAGCGTTCAAAGGCGCAGAAACGGCGCGGCTGTTGCGGGATTTGCAAACGCGCATCGCCGCGCTGGATGTGGTGAACGCGGAAACCTTGCACGACGCCATCGCCGCCTGCGTCGAAGCCAACGGCGTCGGTTTCGGCAAAGTCGGTCAACCGGCACGCTTGGCCATTACCGGCGGCGCGCCATCGCCCGATTTGGCAGTCACACTATCGCTGCTGGATAAAGCGGAAATCCTGCACCGCTTGCAGTTTGCCGCTGAATATATCGCGCAAAATCAGGGATAAACAAAAAAAAGCAGTTTGCCATTTGACGAAGGCGTGTGTTCCGCATAGAATGCGCGCCTTCCCGAAACGGGGCTATAGCTCAGCTGGGAGAGCGCCTGCATGGCATGCAGGAGGTCAGCGGTTCGATCCCGCTTAGCTCCACCAAATGTCCCCATCGTCTAGAGGCCTAGGACATCGCCCTTTCACGGCGGTAACAGGGGTTCGAATCCCCTTGGGGATGCCACCTTTCGGGTGGCATCATTTTTTTGGGAAGACCACACACAGTTAACCGTATCCTGTCCCCATCGTCTAGAGGCCCAGGACATCGCCCTTTCACGGCGGTAACAGGGGTTCGAATCCCCTTGGGGATGCCAAACTGCCCAAATTCAAAAAACACGCTTTAGGCGTGTTTTTTCTTGTCCGTTTTCCGGCGACATTTATACATACACCATGAGCGCTACCCTGTATGTAAACACACGAAAGCGGCGGCAAAACCGCATTGCCGAAAGTGCCGCTTGGGCGTAATATTGCCGCCTCATTTACCCACCCCACCGGAGAACCCCATGCGCAAAATCGGCAAATCGCACAAGCTGGACAACGTCTGTTACGACATTCGCGGCCCGGTACTGGCGGAAGCGATGCGTATGGAACGGCAGGGCTACGACATCATCAAACTCAACATCGGCAACCCGGCACCGTTCGGCTTCAATGCACCGGATGAAGTGCGCGAAGACCTGATTGCCAACCTTTCCAAGGCACAGGGCTACAGCGAATCCAAAGGCATATTCGCCGCGCGCAAAGCCATCATGCACGAAACCCAACGCCTCGGCATCAAGGGCGTGACCGTTGATGACATCATCCTCGGCAATGGCGTTTCCGAACTGATTGTGATGGCGATGCAGGCATTATTAGACAGCGGCGACGAAGTACTGCTGCCGATGCCGGATTACCCGCTGTGGACAGCAGCCATCAACCTCGCCGGCGGCAAGGCAGTACACTACCTCTGCGACGAAGAAAACGGCTGGAACCCGGCCATTGATGACATCCGCGCCAAAGTCAATGCCAACACCAAAGGCATCGTCCTCATCAACCCGAACAACCCCACCGGCGCGGTCTATAGCGAAGAAATCCTGCGCGAAATCGTTGCCATCGCCGAAGAACACGGACTGGTCATCTTCGCCGACGAAATCTACGACAAAATCCTCTACGAAGACGCCAAACACATCCCGATTGCCACGCTGGTCGAAAACACCCTCTGCGTCACCTTCAACGGAATGTCCAAAGCCTACCGCGCCGCCGGATTCCGCTCCGGCTGGATGATCCTCTCCGGCAATCTGGAAATGGCACGCGGCTACCTCGAAGGACTGGATATGCTGTCCTCCATGCGCCTTTGCGCCAACGTGCCGGCGCAATACACCATCCAGACTGCACTTGGCGGCTACCAGAGCATCTACGACCTGACCCGCCCCGGCGGTCGCCTGCGCGAACAGCGCGACATCGCCTGGGAAAAAATCAACGATATTCCCGGACTCTCCATGAGCAAGCCGATGGGCGCACTCTACGGCTTCGTCAAAATGGACACCGAACGCTTCAACATCCGCAACGACGAACGCTTCGTCCTCGACCTGCTGCGCAACAAACAAATCCTCCTCGTCCACGGACGCGCCTTCAACTGGCACGCGCCCGACCACTTCCGCGTTGTCTTCCTCCAATACAAGGACGATTTAAGCACCGCGCTAGACAAAGTCGCAGAATTCCTGAAAACTTACCAGCAAAAATAGCGGATTGCGAAAAAAGCAGGACACCGCCTTGACGGCATCAGCCAATCTCCTTAGAATTCGCCGCCTCAATTCCAATCCCGGATAGCTCAGTCGGTAGAGCAAGTGACTGTTAATCACTGGGTCGGCGGTTCGAGCCCGTCTCCGGGAGCCAAATTGAGGGAAAAAGACCAATCCCGGATAGCTCAGTCGGTAGAGCAAGTGACTGTTAATCACTGGGTCGGCGGTTCGAGCCCGTCTCCGGGAGCCAAATTCCAGAATTCCGCAAAACGCCCTGTACGGGCGTTTTTTATTGCCCGGTGCAAAAGGCTATCCGCTACAATAGCGCCTCTTTTTGGCAGCAGAAAACCGATCACAACATGAGCAAACGATTGAGCGACGAGGCAATACGGCAACTGGTTCAGCAAGAAATGCAGGCAACCGAAGCGCTGATGCGCGCGGAAATGCAGTCCGAAGTCCCGCTGGCAGAACTGGTGATGCAATACGCCATCGGCGACGGCGGCAAGCGCTTCCGCCCGTTCCTGACCCTGCTCAGCTGCGGCCTCTGCGACTATCGCGGCGAGCACGCCATTACCGCTGCCGCTTTCATCGAATTCATCCATAACGCCACCCTGCTGCACGACGACGTCGTCGATGAATCGGCGCTGCGTCGCGGCAAACCGTCCGCCAACATCGCCTTTGGCAACGCCGCCAGCGTTCTCGTCGGCGACTTCCTCTACACCCGCGCCTTCCAGCTGATGGTGCGCACCGGCAACAATGCCGTCATTGCGATGATGGCCGACGCAGTCAACCTCATCGCCGCTGGTGAAGTGATGCAACTCGGCAATATGCACGACCCGGACGTGGATGAGCCGCGCTACTACCGCGTGATTGAGCTGAAAACCGCAGTACTGTTCGCCGCCGCCTGCAAAACCGCCGGACTACTCGCCGAGCTTGCGGCAGAAAAGAGCGAACAACTCGCCGTGTACGGGCGCAAACTGGGCATGGCCTTTCAAATCATGGACGACCTGCTCGATTACACCGGTGACGAAGCGCTCATCGGCAAATCGCTCGGCGACGACCTCGCCGAAGGCAAACCGACGCTGCCACTCATCCGCGCGCAACAACAACTGCCCGCCGCAGAAAAACAGCGCCTGCGCGATATCATCGAAGCGGGCGACCGCGACGCCATCGGCGAAGTCATCACCCTGTTGCAGGCGACCGACGCCCTGCCCTACAGCCGCGCCGCTGCCGCCCGTCTTGCCGATGATGCCATGCAGGCGCTGGCGGGCTTCCCCGACAACGCCTACAAGGACGCACTCTTCTCGCTGGCGCAACACACGACTGAACGCGAGCATTAAGCGTTACGGCATCTGCGCGCGTTTCCCGCAACGCGCCCCGGCGGTTATCGGTCACGCCATGACACCGCCTACCTTGTGCAATATGTCATCACGCCAATCCGGGCAAACGCCGCTCATGGTATAGCGAAATTTTAGGTTTTTATGAATGCGCTTCTTCAAGGTTTTTTGGTGTCTGGCGGGCTGATTGTCGCCATCGGTGCGCAGAATGCGTTTATGCTGAAGCAGGGTTTGCGGCGCTGGCAGGTGTTGCCCATCGTGCTGACCTGTTTTCTTTGTGATTTTTCCCTGATGACGCTCGGCGTTTTCGGCCTCGGCACGCTGATTGGCGCAAGCCGGGTAGTGTCGGTGGCCCTGGCGCTGGTTGGCGCGCTGTTTTTGGCGGTTTATGGGGCGCGGGCGTTCCGCGCGGCGTGGCGCGGCGGTGCCACAATGTCGGCAGACGGCGCGGAAGCGTCGGGGGTGGTGTCCTAAAATGTATGCTGCCTCAAACAAATCCGTAGTTGATATAGAAA
>ERZ773060.285-NODE-285-length-20495-cov-6.73977_pt1 | contig 20495 bp, 16 predicted proteins | sample MGYA00580628_ERZ773060 | MGnify/ENA primary metagenome ERZ773060 (study PRJEB29015, sample SAMEA2738019) | human oral metagenome | biome: human oral; feature: human-associated habitat; material: dental | place: China | collected 2045 ... | reverse complement strand
GCGCGACGGCGGGTAGGGGATGTCGTAGCCGGTGACGCGCAGCACCGGGGATTCCATGTCGTAGAACAGGTCCTCGTGGAGGCGGGCGGCAATCTCCGCACCCAGCCCGAGGGTGCGGGGCGCCTCGTGGACGACGATGGCGCGGCGGGTACGACGCACAGAAGCATTCAAGCTCACCCAGTCGATGGGCGCGAGGGATCTGAGATCGACGACCTCCACCGATGTGCCCTCCTCTGCGGCGACGGCTGCGGCGTCCAGGCAGGTGCGCACCATCGGCCCCCACGCGATGAGGGTGGCGTCGGTTCCCTGCCGCAGGATTCCGGCCTGGTGCATGGGGACGGGCCGCTGCTCGGAGTCCACCTCCCCCTTGACATGGTAGCGGCGTTTGGGTTCGAGGAAGATCACGGGATCTGGGGATGCGACGGCCTGCTGGATCATCCAGTGGGCGTCGTGCGGGTTGGAAGGGGTGACCACCTTCAACCCAGGGGTGTGGCAGAAGTACGCCTCGGGGGATTCGGAATGGTGCTCGACGGCCCCGATGCCACCGCCGTAGGGGATGCGCACCACCATCGGCATCGGCTGGCGCCCGGCGGTGCGGGCGTGCAGTTTCGCGACCTGCGTGACGAGCTGATCGAAGGCGGGGAAGACGAAACCGTCGAATTGGATCTCGGCGACCACGCGGTAGCCGCGCATCGTCAACCCCACGGCGGTGCCGATGATTCCCGATTCCGCCAGCGGCGAGTCGATGACCCGGTTGGTTCCGAACTCCGCCTGAAGGCCCTCCGTGACGCGGAACACACCACCGAGTTTCCCGACGTCCTCGCCGGTGATCAGGACCTTCGGGTCAGCCTGGAGGGCGCGGCGCAGGCCCAGGTTGATGGCCTTGGCGATCGTCATGGTGCTCATGCCTGCTCCCCCACCGCCCATTCGGCGTACTCACGTCGCTGCGCCTCCAGAGCGACGGTGTTCTCGGCGTAGACATTGTCGAACAATTCATCCATGGTCAGGTCCGTCAGTTTCGGGATGGCGGCGCGAATCTCGGCACCAAAGTCGCGGGCATCGGCGTCGAGGGCGGCCAGCCAGGCGTCGTCGATGACCCCTTGCCGTTTCAGGTGGGCGGTCAAGCGGGTGATGGGGTCGCGACCGGCCCACTCGGCTGTTTCCTCGTCGAGGCGATACTTGGTGGGATCGTCGGAGGTGGTGTGGGCGCCCATCCGGTAGGTGAAGGCCTCGATGAAAGTGGGACCCTCGCCCTGGTGGGCACGTTCCAGGGCCCAGCGGGTGACGGCGTGAACGGCCAGCACGTCGTTGCCGTCCACCTGCACCCCGGGGAACCCAAATCCCCGGGCGCGTTGGAACAGCGGGATCCGCGACTGCAACGCGATGGGTTCGGAGATCGCCCACTGGTTGTTCTGGCAGAAGAAGACGACGGGGGCGTTGTAGCTGGCCGCGAACACGTAGGCCTCGTTGACGTCGCCCTGAGAACTGGCCCCGTCGCCGTGGTAGGCGATCACGGCTGCGTTGTCGCCGTCGTCGTTGCCGATGAGGCCATCCAGCTGCAATCCCATGGCGTAGCCGGTGGCGTGAAGGGTCTGGGAGCCGATGATGATTTGGTAGTTGCGGAACCGGTCGAGCTGATCCCAGGCCCCGGCGTCGCACCCCCGAAACAGGGCCAGGATCTGCTGGAAGGGCAGACCGAGAGCGAGGAAAACGGCGTGTTCCCGATAGGTGGGGAAGACGACGTCGCGGGCTCCGAGGGCGTGAGCGGAGCCGACCTGCGCTGCCTCCTGGCCGAGGGCAGGCGGCCACAAACCAAGTTCGCCGTGCCGCTGCAGGGCCGTGGCCTCGGTGTCGAATCGCCGTGCCAGCACCATGTCCCGAAGGTACTGGGTCAGGTCGTCGTCGGTTCCCTCGAAGGAGAACTCGGGGTTCTCGACGCGCTGCCCATCGGGGGTCAGCAACTGCACCATGTCGTGTTTCATGACCTCTCCTAAAACCTACGCAACCGTAGCCTACGAGTACGTAGGTTTCCTCCGAAGGCCGAAAACCTACAATTCCTCCGACGAGATTTGTTGGTTCCATCCACCCGTCCTGGGAGCCACCCCACGCCCTCACACGCGACACGAGGCACACGCGTGTCATCTTTTTGGTTGACACGGAGTCGACGCGCGTCAATCGTTCACAGGTATTGCTCGAAGTCGGGTCGATTTTGGTCAGGTCCCGATACGAGACGTCCTGACCTCTCGCGCAACCCCGGGGGTTGCGGGCGCCGGGGCTTCTTCGGTTGGGTTCTGTACCGGGGGTCGGCACGGCGGGCACGAATGTCGCCGTTGAACTGTAGAAAGGGAACTGCTGATGTCGCAGTGGAAGATCGTCCCCTCGGCGGTGAGGGCGGTGCTGCTGGAGGTTTCCGGGCAGCAGGAGGGCCTGGCCGCCACGTTTTCCGAGAAAGACCTCGAATCCATCGAGGCTGCCTTGTCGTGGTGCCCGGAGGTCGCCGGATACATTCCGGCCGCGCTGAATCGGGTGATGGAAGCCCAGAAGAAGAACCTGCACACGGTGGCGTCGCACGTGAACGCCGGAATCGTGGGCGTGGGAAATGCAACGATTTCTTACGAGCAAGCCCAACAGGAGATGGCGGGCAACTTCGAGAGGGAGATGTTTAATTCAGCGGCTTCTGGGGACTTCTCGTATTTCGATCAACACGGCTACAAGGGCGAGGAGTAGGACATGCCGGGCGAAAACGCTCCAGTGGACGAAACGGGCCTGATAAACCCAGACGCTTTTCCTTGCAAACCGGAAACCCTGGATCCCGAAATGATCGATTCCGCTGGCAAATCCTTGCGCTCCATGGGCGTCGATGTCGTTTCACGGACGACTGCGATCAGGGAGTCATGGTCCAGGTTACCTGCCATCTACGAGTCTCCGGAACAGGAGCAGGTGTACAGCTTGATGCTGAAAACCACCATCCCCTCCTTTGAGATCAGGGCTGCACTGGTAATATCGGGATCGGCCATCCAGGATTATGCCAGCACGATGACCACGATAAAAAAAGAGCTTCAAGACCTGGAGAAGGATGCAAGGGAATTCCGGAAAGAGGCTCAGGCCGGATACGATGAACAGGTGTCGGATTCGAGCGTCACGATTCCCCGGCCCGCCGGCGTGGGATGGATTGGTGCCGCGCCACCGTTGAAGACGGAGAAGACCGACTGGCGGCGCCATCAGCATGCCGTCGACAAGAACAACGAGTTCGTGGCGAAATACAACGCAATCTACGTGAAGATCACTCAAGCCGTCAGCGAGTGCGCAGACAAGATCAACAAAACGGACTCGACGGTGTGCATTCCAGCTCCTCCGGCCCCCACCCTCGAAGAACTGGAGCAGATGGGGCCCATGCCTTGGGGAGCCCCCGGGGAACGTCAAGCAAAAAACTGCGCTGACTCCTTCAACATGGGGGCCAGTCGGTTCCTTCAGGAGGCCTGGGACGGCACCAAACGCCTCGCCGGCTTCGACGAGCACGGCTGGAGTATCGGGAACACGTGGAACACGATCTGGAGCGGTGCGGTGGGCATCACAGACCTGGGCACATCGCTGGTCGTATCCGTTATCGTGACTCCCTTCATCGTGTGGGGAGGATACAAGCCCAGCGAATGGGAACGCGAACGCTTAGAAGTCTTCACCCGCGCCGGGTCGGACATGGTGGGCTTCGATCTCGACGCCCACTGGGCCGGAAAGGACGGCTGGCACAAGTGGACGAACGATCCCATCGCCACCGCAACCGAGCTGGGTCTCGGGTTCTTCGGAAAAGCGGCCACTCTGAAGACCTTAGGCAAGCTCGGCCTGCTTCCCAAAATTCCACACCCGGCCACGTACCTGCGCAACCAGATTCCGAGATTCACAACCGGACTCAAGAACTTCAACGCATCCCTTAAGGATTGGATGCACAAGGGCAACCAGAAGATCCTCGAAGGAATCGACAAACTCGGCGAGACGGCCGACAACCTGGCCAACGAGATCCGCAAGAGACACGGTCGCCAACCCGCCTACGCCGGCGCGCCCAGCAATGGACGCAGGGGAATCACCAACAACTTCGACGTCGTCCATCACACCGCGGATCCCACCCCTGGCACCGGCAAACGCTCTGAGAACCCAGCCAAGCCACGCCGAGCCGCCGACGATCCTCACCCAGACGCTGGCGATCATCAGGCTCACGGCTCCAACGGAAACGACCCCTCGACCCCAGACTCGGCATCAGGTCGCACACCCCACCATCTGCCCCCAGGAACGAATCCTGACTACTATCCCGACGGCCTACCGCACCCGGATCCCCACATGGGCAACGAGTGGACCGGCGACACAAGACCCGGATTCGACAAGCCGCGAACCCCGGCCCCGGGAGATTCCGATGGCGGCCCCGGGGAATGGCAGACCCGCAACCGCGGGATGTCAAAGGCAGCCGCCGAGTACCAGAAGCACGTCACCGGGGTCGATCACACCCTGAACGCGAACGAGAAGAGTTTCGCGATACAGGAGTACATTGTCCGCAAATCCGACGGACAACCAGTCGACTTCGATGGCCACGTCTGGCGCAAGGACGGCAACGGAAACCCACAGGAGGTCTTCCTCGAAGCCAAGAACAAATACGGCTGGCTCTTCGGAAAATCAAAAAGATTAAAGCCAAAACGCACCCAAACCATGAACGACTTCTACGATCAAATGGGGCGCCAGCTGGAAGCAATGCCGAAGGAAGCAAAACTCGAATGGCACTTCCAAGAAAAAATCGTCGCGGACGAGGTTAGAAAAAGATTGCCTCGCACCTTTGGGGACAGAGTAAAGATATTCTACACACCAGCACCGTAGAAGACACCCAAAGCCCGACGCTATTCCACATGCGAAGATTCAGGAGATACACCATGACAGAAATCGGCAGAAGCGGATTCACCGCCATCTGGTTCAACCCGGACGGGAAGCTACGAGACTTCGCCCCCGGGGTATCCCAATTCCTCAAGGATGCAGAAGAAATAGTTCCGGAGTCGAAGGGAAACTGGTTCATCATCGAGGAGAACAGCACCGACGCCGAGGTCATCGCCTCCGCCATCTCAACCAGCAAGGCTCTAGGCACTCGAAAAGTGGACGGCTCACCTGTCTTCTACGAAGGCGTCTCGGGCGAAGCCTACCTCGATGGCGACCCCGACAACTTCGAGTCGGACAACTTTGTGGGGAGTTTCTGGCTTCACAAGGATGTCGATACCGCCGCGGAGCAGAAGTTCGACCTCATTCTTCACAGGTCGACCTTCCCCATGCTGTCCGAACTGGTCCGCTCAGCTGCCAAACACCTCCACCCCGACTACATCTCCGGAAGCAATGATGCCTTCAACCAGGACATGATCAACGCCCGAACCGCCTCATGGAACGCGGTTCCCCTCGTTGGGCTCGTCTCCTGGGTACGCGGCCTCCACCCCCACGAACTCGCAGGCTACCCCGTCACCAACATCGAAGAATACGAAGGCGGCCTATACTTCGAAGCCATCTCCGACCAAGCCGGCACCACCCTCGCCCAACTCGCCGACCACCTCGAACACATCGGCACCCGCCACGCACTCGGACTCCTCCCCGAACACAGCAACTCCGTATGGCCCAACCGCCCAGGAGCCCCCACCCCCCTCTACGGAAACCCAACCTTCCAAGCCTACGTAGCAGGCCTCGAACTCCCCGAAGACGGCAGCCCCCTCCCCGTCTACGTCATCACAGACCCCCACGGAAAAGAACTCCCCTTCCACGGACACGTCTGGCGCTCCGTCCCCGACCCCACCACCAACCAACCCCACCCCCAAGAAATCTTCCTCACCGCCCTCGGCGGCTTCCCCACCAACCTCCCCGACACCATCATCGAAGGCTGGGCCCAACACGCCACCCACCAAATCGCGTCCATCCCACCCACCGCCCACAACGAATGGCACCTCGACAACCGCGACCTCGCCAACCGCCTCCGCCAACACTTCCACGACCACAACATCCCCACCCGCGTCTACTCCCACAGCCAAACCACCACAAGAGACCAAAACCTTCGACACAGCCCCTCAACCCGGCTCGAACTCGCCTGATCATGACGGGACCCGCCGCCTACGCGACTGGCGACTACTCCGGATGGAGCTCATCGCGGAGGTGGTCGGGTCGGTCTGCCAACCCATTCACGTGTGGCCCCGGCCTTCCTTGCTGCGCAGTAGCCTGAGTCATGACCACTTCAGACCCCCAGTTTGCCGAGTTCTGGGAACCGGGCATCCGGTTGTTCGTCTCGGAGTGCGACCAGGTGATCCTCACCGAGCCGATACGTTCCTTCATCCTTGAGGCACGCCACGACGGGCAACGACCGGTGCTGCTCACCAAGGCCTCGGCCCACATCGGGTGGTTCGTCGCCGACGAGCTGCGAAACGCGGGTGGCCGCTGGGTGGTGCAGGATCCCGAGGGCCGCGACCACGACGCCACCACCGGAGTGTTCCTCTCCGGTATGACCGACCTGTGGCAGGGCCTCTCCCCGGACCGTCCCACGTTGTCGTCCTTCGAACGGGGACAGGATCAACCCGGGCTGGGAACCTTCTTCTTCGAGGTTTTCTCGCGAGAACGCGCGCGCAACAGCACCCGGTGCGGCAGAGTGGCAGAGCACATGGTCTCCGGACTCGGGGGCGGGCGCCTCATCCGGTGGGACGAGTGCGAGCCCTTAGCCACCCCCTGGGATCTCACCGCCGTCACCACGTCCCTGCAACAACAGATGCCACTCACCTGCCGCCATCTCGGGCGAAGCGACCGGGGCGCCATGGTCAGCATCGCCGTCGCCAGAACCGACCAGGGATTGCTGGAACACACACGTGGGCTGCTGCCAACCGGTCCTTACGGACAGCCAATCGGTCTTCCCGACGGGGCCTCCCTCGCCATGCACCCGGCGATCACGGAGACACTGATGGAGCTTGGGACCCGCTTCCGGCCCAACATCGCGATCATCTCCTACGGCGAGGCGGAGGAACGAGACGGTTCTCTCGGGCAGCTCGCGATTCAACGGCACGGCGAGGTGCCACTGGCTGCGCTTATCGGCCCTCCGGCCGTGCGTGACCTACGCATCGACATGGAGGAAATCTCCCGGACCCACGACGTCACCCCCGTCGGTTTGAAGAAAGCCCCCAGCATGCTGGTGCGTTTCAGTCGGGGCGACGACTTCTGGCTTCAGATGATCTCCTTCATACACGCCCTGGATCAGGAAAGACTGGCCACGGCCCTGGGGGGCACCCCCGTCGATCACCCCGGGAAGGAACACCACTGATGGCTGTTGAGCTGGTTCTCCTGAGCGAAACTCCCCCCACCCTCGAGCTCCAGCAGCTGGTTCTCGGCGCCATCATCGGATCGGGCACGGTGACACAGTGGAGCAATGGCGCACTCAGCACCATGTTCTCCGAAACCGGAACCCCACTGCTGCGGGTACACACCCCGAAACCGATTCAGGACGGCACCGAGGCCAGGGCCGCTCTCCACGATCCCCCTAAGACCTTCACCTGGTGGACCGACCTCGTGCTCCTCGACCAGCAGAACAGAACCACCATGCAGGTGGCCGTCGCACTGGCATCACACGTGAACGGCATCCTGCGAATCAGAAAGTGACATTCACGAGGAAAGATTCTGTTCTCCCTCCAAGATGTCCCCTTAAGCTGCCACCATGCTTGGACTTCACCTCCGCCTCGACGCAGCTGACGTCTCCCGCCTGACGGACAACGAGGAAGACCTCGCGGACATCCTGGAAGAGTTCGAAGAGGACGAGGAACTCTTCGACCGCGCATGCCAGACCGACAAGGCATGGGAGCCCATCCACAACGCCCTGGCCCCCGACGGCGAAGACGACGAATGGCCCGCCCGAGGGGTCATCGGTGGGGCCCGCACCCTCCACGAGGACGACGACGTCTGGGTCACCCACTCCAGCCCTGACGAGGTGACGGAAATCGCCCGGTGGTTGGACACCTTCGGCGACGACGACTTCCGTCGCTCCTACACCGACATGCCCGAGGAACTGCGCGGCCCGGAACACGGACCGGAGGAAGAAGACTATGCCCTGGAGTCGCTGTCGGATCTGCGCAGCTTCTACCTCGAAGCCGCAGCCGAACGCCGCCACGTCATCTTCACGGTCTACGGCTGAGTCGACACCACGCACCGCAGGTGCGCAGTCGACCGAAGAGTGGAGGCTCAGTCAGCGAGGGTCGCCACCAGAATGGCCTTGATGGTGTGCATCCGGTTCTCGGCCTGGTCGAAGACGATGCTCGCCTCCGACTCGAAGACCTCGTCGGTGACCTCCAGCGAATCCAGTCCGGTGGTTTGGTAGATCTCCTCCCCGACAGTGGTGTTGCGGTCGTGGAAGGCGGGCAGGCAGTGCATGAACTTAACCCGCGGGTTCCCAGTGGCCGCCATCACGTCCGCATTGACCTGGTAGGGCTTCAGCAGTTCGATGCGTTCGGCCCACAGTTCCTTTGGTTCCCCGAGCGAGAGCCACACATCGGTGTGGAGGAAATCAGCTCCCTTCACGCCCTCCGCGATGTCATCGGTGATGGTGATGCGAGCCCCCGTCTTCGCGGCGATGGCCTCGGCCTGGGCACGCACCTCGTCGGTGGTTTGGAGCTGCGTGGGAGCGATCAGACGGATGTCTGCGCCGACCATGGCAGCTGAGATCAGGTTCGAGTTGCCCATGTTGTTGCGCACGTCGCCGATGAAGGCCCACGACGTTTCCTCCAGGGGCTTGCCGGAGTGCTCCAGCATGGTGAGCTGGTCGGCGAGCATCTGGGTGGGGTGCCAGGAATCGGTCAGGCCGTTGTAGACGGGAACCCCGGCATAGCGCCCCATGATTTCGAGGGTTTCCTGGGCGAAACCGCGGTACTCGATACCGTCGTACCAGCGACCGAGCACACGAGCCGTGTCAGCAGCCGACTCCTTGTGGACGAACTGCGACCCAGCCGTATCGAGGCGGGTGGCATAGCCGCCCTGCTCCGTCATGGCCACGTCGAAGGAGCAGCTGGTGCGGGTGGAGGTTTTCTCGAACAACAAGGCGACCTTCTTGCCCACCAGTCGCTTGACCTCGCGTCGTTCCCGCCGTTCAGCCTTCAGCTGGGCGGCGAGGTCCAGGACGGCCACCCACTCGGCAGGAGTGAGGTCGGTTTCCTTGGTGAAGCTGCGTCCTTTGAGCATCACGAGGCCTTTCTGCGAGGAAGTTCACAGGGTATCGCGACAACCCACACGCGCACGCCGGTGTCCGGAACAACGCATCGCCTGCGACGAGACAGGCGGGATCAGGTGAGGGCGTCGAGGATGCCCGGCATGGCGGCCTCAATATCAGCCAGGGTGCTGCGGAACCCGGAGGCGGGACCGTACCAAGGGTCGTCGAGGTCCTGGCCCTTCGGCATCGCGGGATTGAAGTCGTTGATGAGGGCATAGGTGGCGTCGGGATAGAGCTGTTCGAGCCTGTCGATGTGGAACCGCTCGGCGGCGACGACGAGGTCGGCCGAGGCGAGGTCGTCGGCGGTGACCCGCCGGGCCCGGTGCCCGTCGGCGGAGTACCCGGCTTCGCGGAGCACGGCGGCGGCCCGTCGGTCGATGGGATTGCCCGATTCCTCGGACGAGATGCCGACGCTGTCGGCCTCCACGTCGAGCCCCCGCTCGGCGGCCATTCCGCGGGCCACCCGCTCCGCCATCGGGGAACGGCAGATGTTGCCCCAGCACACAAACACGACCTTTGCCATGGGCAGCAACCCTAAGGGCTCCGCGGATGAACACCGAAATAAACCCGACCCCGGGTCGCATTTCGCAGACTGATGAGCCCTCCCACGCGCACCGCGATGTACCTCCCCGGGGTAGTTTGCCTGCCGCACCGGTGTTTTTCGTTGGGTTTCAGGTTTTTGATGGCAGGCTTGTGCCATGCAGATCCTGGTGGTGGACGACGACCAGGCCGTGCGTGACTCGCTGGCCCGGTCCCTGAAGTATTCCGGCGACGAGGTGACGACTGCCGCTGACGGCGTCGAGGCCCTGGCGCAATTGGCAGGGCACACCCCGGACGCAGTGATCATGGACGTGATGATGCCTCGTCTCGACGGTCTGGAAACCACCCGCATGCTGCGACAGTCAGGCAATGACGTTCCCATCCTGATCCTCACGGCTCGTGACGCCGTCGGTGACCGGGTGGACGGTCTCGACGCCGGCGCCGACGACTACATGGTCAAACCCTTCGCCCTCGATGAGCTGCTGGCACGGCTGCGGGCCCTGACCCGGCGCTCGAAACCGATTCAGGAAAACGACTCGAAGGTCCTCGTGTTCGGCGATGTGACGCTGGACGCACAGCACCGGGAGGTGACCCGCGCGGGAAAACACATTTCCTTGACCCGCACCGAGTTCGCTCTTCTCCAGGCCTTCATGGAGAATCCCCGCCGCGTGATGGAGCGCAACACCCTTCTCAACGAGGTGTGGGGATTCGAGTTCCCCGCCACCGCGAACTCTCTCGAGGTCTACATCGGCTACCTGCGTCGTAAGACCGAGGCGGGCGGCCTGCCCCGTCTGATACATACGGTCCGCGGCGTCGGCTACGTGCTGCGTGAAACCGCCCCGTGATCGGTTCGTTTTGGATCCGGTTCCGGCGGGGCATCGAAAGACTCATCACGGGCCAGTCGCTCCGCTCTCGCCTGGCTTCATTGACCGGGATATCGGTGGCCGCAGCCGTGCTCCTGGTCGGTTCCACGGCCTATTTGTCCACGCGGATCTCACTGCGCGACCAGCTGGATCGCGAATTGTTGTCGGCTGCCCGCACCACCGCCGCGATCATCGACTCCGACATCAGGAATCTTGACAATCTCGGCCCCGGGCTCGGCACCTCCCAGGAGTTGTTGGCTGTCACCACATCGACGGGAGAGACCGTCCAGGCTGGGAAGCAATCCTTGGCGCTGGCCCCCGAGGCCGGGGAGGTCGCCGTCGCCCGCATGCAACAAGGGCATCGTGCCCGTTCCGTGAAGCTGGGAGACGGTCAGCAGTATCGCCTCGTATCAGTGCCGGTGCGGGCCCGGGATCGCGCCGGTCAGCCGCAGAGCTACGCCATTCTCTACGCACGGCCCCTGACATCGCTGGACACGACGCTGAACTCACTATGGCTGGTGATCGCGCTGTCCGGGCTGGTGGGGATCCTGACCACGACCCTCACAGCCCTGTGGATGGCGCAGACCGCCCTGATGCCGGTTCGGCGCCTCTCCACCGCCGTGAAGAACGTCACCCAAACCGATCAGCTGAACCCGATCCGCATCTATGGCCGCGACGACCTGGGTGAGTTGACGCGCAGTTTCAACCTGATGCTGAAAAGTCTCCAGACCTCACGGGAACAGCAAAGACAGCTGATCGCCGATGCAGGCCACGAACTCCGCACCCCCCTGACGTCGATGCGCACCAACATCGAGCTGCTGGTGGCCGACGACAAGTCCGGAATGCTGCCGGAAGGGGCTCGCTCCGAAATCCTCGACGACGTCTCCGCCCAGCTCGGTGAGTTCTCCGCCCTCGTCGGCGACCTGGTGGCCCTGACCCGCGACGACCATCTCCAGCGTCAGCCGGAGCGGCTCGACCTGTCGGAGGTGGTGGAGGCGGCACTGGCCCGCGCAGCCCGTCGCGGACCGAACATCACCTTCCACACGACCCTGGAGCCGGTCCCGATCCTGGGAGATGCCCCCACGCTGGAACGCGCCATCACGAACCTGCTGGACAACGCCGTGAAGTTCTCTCCCAGCGACGGCGAGATCTGGGTGGAGTTGACCTCAGCCGGGGTGCTGACGATCGTCGATTCGGGTCCGGGAGTCGCCGACGAGGACCTGCCACACATCTTCGACCGGTTCTACCGCTCCGACCGGGCCCGCAATACCCCGGGTACCGGCCTCGGTCTGGCCATCGTCACCCACACCGTCGAGGCCCATGGCGGCTCGGTCCGGGCAGGGAACCAACCAGGCGCCGGGGCGAAGTTCACCATGCGGCTGCCGGTCCTGGCCGCCCCCGAATCGCCCCTGTCTCCTTGAGGAAACACCGCCTGAGCATGTCCGCTGTTTCCCTGACCGGGTGTTCCGGGGGCGTCGGGTCTTTGCGGGAGGCCCGCAATCACCTGATTCCACAGATTTTTCCACAACCTGGGTAGAACTACACGGCTGTAACTCGGTCGAGTGGTTCAGTTCCTCGAGTCCCTGAAAGACAGGCCGGCGAGACCCGTTTCCCACAGACTTTTCCACAGCTGGGCAAAACTACACGGGTGTAATTCGACCTCGGATGCGCGGTGTCCGGTGTCGGCAGCCCATGCTCACGCGTCTCTCATTGGCTCGTCTCACCCTGGAGGACCACGGATGGACCCTGGTCCCAGGGCTGCGAGAAAAGCTCCGACGCGGAGCGCCTGGTCTGCGGGAAGAACACCAGGTAGGCGATCCACGCCAACAACGCCAGCACCATCAAGGTCACGATCACCCAGGCCCAGGAGCTGCGGCGTTTCGGGGCCTGCCGACCGACTGGCTGTGAGCTGTAGACCGGGACCGCGGATTGATAGGGAGCGCTTGACGGAGGCGGCAGGCTGAGCTCGTAGTGCCCGTAGGACGGCGGTGGGACGGCGGAAGCGGCACCGTGGTCCGGACCAAAGGCCGGGGACGCCGTCACCGCTGGGTCCGGAGGTGGCGGCATGGTTGCGAGAGGGTCATGCCCGTGGGGGCCCCAGGGGGTCTGCACGGGAGGAGCCGGCGGAGGCATGGCTGCCAAGGTGGCTGGGGACGGCTCGTTGGGAACCGGAGGCGGCATATGAGGGACCGCGTGACCCGCCGATGACGACGGGATGGTCTGCGCCATCGGATCGGCTGGGGTGCTGGAAAGTGGCTGGTTCGCGGAATACGGGAGCACCGGCTGTGGTGGTTCGACCTTCTCCCCGACCGGAGCCGCATCCTCCCGAAAGATCGACAGGTCCTTGATGGCATCCAGGATCTGGGTGGGCGCCTCGGAATCATCGAAGTTGATCGGAGCGGAAATACGGGTGATCATTTCCGTCTCCTCCGGTTCCGGCACGTCCATTGTCTCCTCGGCCTGGACGGGTGCCTCCGGAGCGGCTTCGGCCTGAGCAGATTCAGCCTGGACAGCTTCCTCCGGAGCAGCTTCGGCCTGAACAGGCTCAGCCTGGACAGGTTCAGCCTGAATGGGTTCAGTTGCGGCCGGTTCAGCCGGTTCCATCAGCGATGTCACCCATGAGGGATCAGCCGAGGGCAGCTCGTCCCAGGATGATGTGATCACGCTTGGTTCGTCTGGCGAGGGCGCAGAAGGCACCATGACGACAACAACCCGGTTCACCGATCCATCATCATCCGTCTCGGTCGGTGAGAGTGCTGCTTCCGATCGTGATTCGACCTGGGACACCTCCGTTGACCTCTGCCCACGCCGCGAGAGCTCGGCGGTCGGTTTCTGCCCGACCGGCGCCAATGCCGTCGATGTCGACGCCTGTTCGACGGAGGACACCTCAACCGACCACTGCCTGATCGGAACCAGCTCACCCGGAACAGTTTCGGCGGACACCGCGGGCGGTTCGGATGGCACGACCGGAACCACGTGAGTCGCAGGTCTGTCCGCTTCGAGGAACCCTGGGGAGGCAGCCATCACCGGTTCCGGCGGCTCCTCATCCGTCTGAACCTGGGATTTCTCCCGATGGACATCATCCTCGTCAATACGGACGTCCTCCAGACGGGCGGTGTCCTCATCGACCCCGGTCTCCTCCAGCAATGCGGCGCTCTCATCCACACCGACCTCACCCAGCAGGGCGGTGTCCTCATCAGGGACGATATCTTCCTCGGGGACGACATCCTCCTCCTCGCCCGGGAGCGAGGGAAAAGAATCGATCGGGGAGGACTGGCTCGTCTGGAACATTTCCCAGGGTCGGGGTCTTGGTTCGACCGGCTTCGAGGAAAGGGGCACGGGAACCTCGTGCCCCTCGTCAGTGAACCCCGGCTGCCCGACCGCTGGAACCAAATCTTTGATCAAGGCGTTCAGGTCCCTCTTGCTCACGGCGAGCACCAACGCTCTGATACGCGTCCGGTACTGCGCGGAATCCAGCTTGTCGGTCGCCAGCGCCTCATCCAGGACGCGGCGGTACCGAAGCAGGTCCTCCGAGGTAAGGGGAAGTGAACTCACCCCGACAGTCTGTCAGAGACCATCGTCAAGAACCACGACTGTGTCCAACCAATGGCCAGAAGTCACCCCAATTTCACGGCCACGCGTGTCGGCGGGCTAGGGTGTGGGGGACCCAACTCCAGGAGGCAGCATGCTCGGTTTCGCCGCGGTGGATCGACGTTCTGATGCGGTCGCGATCTGGCTCGTCAGCCGCACCAACACCGCCGAGGCATCCAGCACGAACGCCGTCGTGGTGGGCCTGGCCGATGAACACGCTCTGAAGAAGGTGCACTCGCTGACCCGCGAGCGCGTCGTCATCACCACTCCCGGAAGCGACCTTGCCGGCCTGCCGATCAGCAATGGGCACCCGACGACACTGCTCGAGGAGTTCATCGATGCCACCCGCACCCACCAGCGCGCCATCGTTGAGGCCGTGCGCTCCTACGCAGCCTCCCGCAAGGGCCAGAAGCTGGTGGAGCCCACCTTCCCCACGGAACCGCAACTCCCAAAGACCTGGCCCGCGACCTGCCAGGATCGCGCCCTGGAGCTGGCCGGGGTGGTGTCGCGGGCCTGGACGAACTGGCTGGTCAGCGACGGAGAGAGACTCCGCCGCACCACCCAGCCACGCACCGGCAAGACCCCGTGGATCATGCCCGGGGAACTCAACCAACCGGAGCTACTAGCCCTGCCACCGGCCCTGACGGAGAAACTTCGCCCCGAACCCGTGGGGCCCTTCCCCGGTTGAGTGGTTCCGTCCTCAGCTCTGCCCCGCCAGGACCAGCGGAACGTACCACTCGACGTCGGTGAGGAGGATGCGGGTCTCCACGTTTCCTTCCCAGCTGACACCTATGCCGTGTTCCTGGAGGATCGGGATGACAACAGTCTTCATCAGCTTGATGGTCATGGCATCGTAGAACTCCTCGCGCTGGGAGCTGCTCAAAGCCTTGTACTCCTCCTCGCTGATGTGGGCGGGCCAGAAGATGCCGTAGCTGAGGTAGGTGCTGCCGTCCTCCGCGAGGCTCTCGGTGTCCTGCTGATGGAAGAACACATACCCCAGATCGCCCTGGTCGCCCTCGATCTCCGCATGCCCACAGGTGTTGCAGCAGGTGAAATCCTGCTCCGCGACGACATGGGCCCGGCGCAGCGCCTCGAAGGCACGGTCCAGCTTTCCTGCAGGTATATCCCCAAATCCCGCCTGCTGGGTGTGTCGCGCATCGATCAGGTACTGAGCGATGGCGCGGCACTGCGCCTCGGACAGCGTGCCACCCTCGCCCTTCTCATCCTCCACTGCGCAGGCGATCTCGTAGGCATGGTCGTCGATGTCGTCATTTCCCCTCACGAGTTGCGTCCAGATCATGTCGCGGAGGTATTCCTCGAGTTCGGGATCAATCACGCCCCTGAGCAGCTCGTCGGGGATTCTCAAACCGTCGGGCTGGGCGTTCAGTTCAGTCATGGGCGAGACCCTAACAACCGCCACCGACAGAGAAAGGGTCGGGCGGAGCCGCCCAACCCCTCACCGCGGTATCTCACCGCCAAGGGTTCTGACCCGGCTGACCCGGATACCCCTGCTGACCCGGCTGACCAGCCTGGCCCGGGTATCCCTGTTGCCCGGAGGGCTGGTGGAAATTACCCGGACCCTGGAATCCACCCTGCGGACCGGGCTGTCCAGGACCGGGGCGAACGGCCTTCGCCCTGCCGCGTTGCACCAGAATGACGGCGACCACAGCGCCGCCCACCACCATGACCCCGAGCACGACCCACAGCCAGGTCAGGTCGGGGGCATTGCTGGCGGTCGCTTTCAAGCCCTCGGAACTGGTCAAGTCGGCCGGGTCCTTCCACGTGACGGTGTTGCCAGAGATCTCCCCTGTGCCGCTGGCGGTGAGAACTTTGCCCGGGAAGGTCACCTTGACCTCAAAGTCGGTGATCATACTTGCACTGATTCCCTGCGAATTGCTGCCCGGCATGTGGAAGCTCCATTGCTCGCTGGGCTCGTCGAAGCTGAGATAGCTGATATCGGAGAGCTTGGCGGTGCCGGAGACCTTGCAGCCGATGTACTTGTCGTCTTGGTAGCCCTCCTGTTTGAAGTCGCCTGGAAGTTTCACCGAGCTCATCCCGCGCTGGCAGACTGCATCGGAATCCTTGACGCCGCCCGACTGTGATTTCTCCTTCAACACTCCGTAGTCGGCTTTGACTTCGATCTTTTCCTGGCTATTCACGTTGATTTCCTGGCGCATCCGGATGCAGGAGCTGAGCACCAGCACGAGAGGCAGGACCACGGCAACGATGCCGATTCTGCGTAACTTCATCATGCGCGGAACATACAACCTTCCCCTCTCCTGTTGCACGGGGTCCCCCACTGTGCAGCACACTGATGGATTTCCTGCGAAAAACCCTTCCCGCCTGCAGCGGAACACGGCACCATTGACCCGTGAAACCAGATCGCAACGCCACCGTCGCCGAGATCTACGCACACCCGCTCGGCCGCGACATCATCGACAAGATGCTGCTGCAGACCGGCCGCAGCACCGCCTGGGTGCGCAATCCTCTGATCTCGCGGCTGCGGTTGCGGCAGCTCGATACGATCCTGGGACGCGCGTTCGGCCCCGGCTTCGTCGATACCCTGGTTGATCTACTGGCTGACTGCCCCGACTCACCTCCCCGCCTCGATGGCCCCATCGCCGCGACGTGGTGGAAGCGGGCGGTGTTCTACCAGATCTACCCGCGGTCCTTCGCGGACAGCAACGGCGACGGCATCGGCGATCTGCCCGGCATCCTGGCGAAGGTTCCCTACCTGGACGACCTGGGCGTCGACTGCCTGTGGCTCTCGCCCATCTTCACGTCCCCCAACAAGGACATGGGCTACGACATCGCTGACTACCGGTGCGTCATGGACGAGATGGGCACCATCGACGACCTTCGGCGCCTGATCGCCGCCTGCCACGAACGCGGAATGCGCATCATCCTCGACCTGGTGGTCAACCACACCTCCGACGAGCACCCGTGGTTCAAAGACGCCCTGGCCAATCCGGAGGGCGCACATGGCGACTACTACTTCCTGCGTGACGGCGACCCCGAGACACCACCCAACAACTGGACGTCGTTCTTCTCCGGTCCCGCCTGGCGCCGTATCGGCGAGAAGTGGGCGCTGCACCTGTTCGCCCCCGAACAGCCAGACCTCAACTGGGATAATCCGGCGGTGCGTCGCGAGGTGGCCGACATTGTGCGTTTCTGGCTTGCCGAAGGCATCGACGGTTTCCGCCTGGATGTGATCAACTACATCTCCAAGCGCGGTGGCCTGCCCGACGGCAACGCCACCGTCGGCCAGGTGATGGGGTTCACGGGCGTGGAACACTACTTCCACGGCCCCCACCTGCACGACCACCTGACGGAGCTGCGCCGCGAGGCTTTCATCCGAAAGGACGTGGAACCGGGCCACGAGGAACCGGGGGCCGACGCCCGGCCCATCATGATCGGCGAGACCCCGGGAGCGGGCGTCGAGATGGCCCGGCTGCTCACCAGCTCCCAGCGGGACGAACTGGACCTGATCTTCAGCTTCGACCACCTGGAGACCCCGGGGCACGTGCGCTGGGACGAGTACGCCTACGACCTGAACTTCCTGAAGCACTACTACATCGACTACCAGTCCCGGCTGGGCTCCGACGACTGGATGAGTCTGTTCTTCGAGAACCACGACAACCCACGCATGATCTCCAAGGTCAACCCCGACCCCCGGTTCCGCGACCAGCTGGGCAAGGCCCTCGCAACGATCCTGCTGACCATGCGCGGCACCCCGTTCATCTTCCAGGGCCAGGAGATCGGGGCCGTCAATCAGGACTTCCCCGACGAGTCTGCACTGCGCGACGTGGAATCCCTGAATCTCCTGGCCGCCGAAGGCCTCGGTGCCTGGGGAAAGATCATGGCCGGTTCCCGCGACCACGCCCGCGTCCCGATGCGTTGGGACCGCGACGAGCACTGGGGGTTCACACGCGGAACCCCCTGGATCCGGGCTTTCGACGACTCTGTGGGCTACTCCGTCGCCGCCCAAGAACACAACCCCGACTCAGTGCTGCGCTACTACCGCCGCCTGATCTGGCTGCGCCGCTCCAACCCGACACTGAGCCTGGGTTCGATTCGCTTCATCGACATCGACGTCAGGGATTACTTCGCCTGGTTCCGGGAGCATAACGGCGAGCGCTGGTTCATCGAGGTGAACCTGTCGGGCCACCCCCTGCGGCGACGCCACCGTAACCGAAACCTCGACATCATCACCGGCACCACCACTGATCGCTCGGGCCCCATGGAACCCTACGAGGCCCTCGTCTGCCAGGTGCCCCCGACAACGGACAGGTAGTTTCCGGGCGACCTTTTCCACCACAGGAAAGGTCCCATTCACTCGAGTCGCCCATTCGTTGACGCGAGTGGGCGGCTCGAGCAATCTCGCCCCATTTTCCCTCCTCGACGAACAGAAATTGCACACAATCACGATTTGCGTTCAGTCGCGGAATATTCAGTCCCCCGCGCGCACCACGACCTCCCTCCTCGCAGCCACATCACCTCACCATCTCGCGAAGCCGAGATCACCAAAAGTAGAACATTCAATTAACCAAAGCGGACGGCCTCCCACTAGGGGGGTAGCCCGAAACCCGCTTCCTGTAAGACTCCGCTTCCCAAAAGTTGACCCTCGTGGGTTATGCTTCACACAGCACCCCCTTGGGCGGGCAGCGAACCCCCAACCGGGGGTTGTAAAATCCTAAAGAATTGAGGAAGATTTATGAAAGCTGCTTCATCGCGCGCCAGGGCGCGGAAGCTCCTGGCATCAGCAGCCGCAACTCTTGCGGCGACCCTTACCCTCGGCACGCCCATGGCACATGCCGAGGACCACTCGAACAGTTACCCGGAGGGATACCCGAAGGTCGGCACGCACGACGAGCGCGTATCCGGCTTCCAGCTGAACTTTACGAGGCAAGACGGCGCCTCCGGCCACGTTGAGACCAACCTGTTCACCGTGCACACCTCGGCGAGCAAGGAAGGCGCCATTAAGGCCTACTGCATCGAGCTCGACGTCGACATCAAGTACGAATCCGATCTCCGCGTCGGCGACTGGAAGGACTTCCCAGGCACTAACAAGTTCAAGGACAACGCCGAGATACAGTCCAAGGTCGCTTGGATCGCCCAGCGCAGCTACCCCCAGACCGACATGGCCGAACTCACCAAGGCAAGCGGCATCGCCGGCCTGACCGAGCAGGAGGCCATCACCGCCACCCAGGCGGCCATCTGGCACTTCACCAACGATTACAAGTGGCTGGGCCTGGCGAATGCCGATCAGGCGACGACGACCCGCGTCGAGAAGCTGTTCACCTACCTGACCGGGCAGACCAACACCGGGCTGAAGGAGAGCAAGCAGCCGACCGTCGAGGCCGAGACTGGCGGCATCACCTTCACCCGCAGCGAGAACGGCTCCGAGGGCAAGGTCGGTCCGATCCGGTTCAAGTCCAGCCAGGCCACTTTCAAGCTGACCAGCGAACTCAAGTACGAACTGATCAACGCGCAGGGCGCCAAGGTTGACCTGAACGCCGTCCCTGCCGACACCGATCTGTACCTCAAGGTTCCAGCCGACATGACCTCGGGCGAGCAGGAGTTCAAGGGCTCCGTCACGGGTAGCGTCTACGCCGGCAAGTTGCTGATCACCAAGGATGCGGTCGCAGGCGGCCCCCATGGCCAGACCATCATCATCGGCTCCAACAAGGAGGTCACCACCGAGATCCAGGGCAAGATCAGCTGGTCCGTCACGCAGCAGACCCCGACTCCGGAGCCCACGCCGACCCCGACCCCACCCGCGACGGAGACAACTCCGCCGAAGGCTGAGACCCCGCCACCCGGGAACCCCTGCCAGCCCACGACGCCCGGGAACCCCTGCCAGCCCACGCCGCCTGCGAACCCCTGCCAGCCCAACGGCACGGATGCCAGCCAGACCGGCAACGGCAATAACAACGGGAACGGCAACAGCAACGGCAACAAGTGCGCCACCAACAGCACGGAAACCAGCCAGACCGGCAACGGCAACAAGTGCGCCAGCAACGGCACGGACGCCAGCCAGACCGGCAACGACCGCGCTGCCAACGGCAACGGCAACAAGTGCGCCAGCAACGGCACGGAAACCAGCCAGACCGGCAACGGCAACAAGTGCGCCAGCAACGGCACGGACGCCAGCCAGACCGGCAACGACCGCGCTGCCAACGGCAACGACCGCGCTGCCAACGGCAACGATCCCGCAGCCAACCAGAACGGCAACGATCCCGCAGCCAACCAGA
>ERZ773060.283-NODE-283-length-20514-cov-7.31976_pt1 | contig 20514 bp, 8 predicted proteins | sample MGYA00580628_ERZ773060 | MGnify/ENA primary metagenome ERZ773060 (study PRJEB29015, sample SAMEA2738019) | human oral metagenome | biome: human oral; feature: human-associated habitat; material: dental | place: China | collected 2045 ... | reverse complement strand
CATTTATCATTTTTTTAACCAGCAATTCTTCTATTTCCAAAAACTTAATTTTGAATCTATTCACTTTGAGTTCTCAGAAAACAAAAGAATGGAGCTAACTAAGAAAAAAAAGAAAAATAAGGAAGATAAAAGTAGCAAACTTTTACCATCATCTTTCTTGTCTGACCATGAAATAGAGACCGTAGATATTTATATACTCTTATTTGAATATGATAACAACTCAAGAAAACAAATCGCACACGAACTAAGAAATTTCTTACCTATAAGGCGATTGACAGATGACTTGTGGTATGATGAAAGGACAGAAGAACCTATTACTTTTGATAAAATATTAAATGAAAATAAAGAACAACTACCTGATAATTTCTTTTCTTTTCTAAAAAAACAGGGAGATAAAAAAAGTAACTCTATAATAGACCTATTGAATATATCAAATATTTATCTAATAAAAGAACAACGTTTACTCCGTAAAATTTTTAATCCTAATAAAGAAGAAAATACATTTGTTAATACTATTGAACTCTATGCTAAAGGACTAAGAAAACTAATAGAAGAAAAGCAATTAGAAGCCTATAAAATCACTCAGAAATTAGATAGTACTTTCCCTAAACGTCTTATAGAGACTACTACTACAATTGATGAAGCTACTTTCAAAGAACGTTTCACTATATTGAAAGAGAAACAAAATAAACTACAACAATTTGGTATAGCGATTAGTCAACAAGAAGTCACTAATTACAATCCTGAAAATGCCAAAGTTCTTTCTGTGTATCTAAATGATTCCGAAGAAAAGCTCAACGTATATAATGACTTGCTAGAAAAAATAGAACTTTTTGTAAATATTATCAATCAAAGAGAATTTGCTTTCAAATCTATTCAGATAAGCAATAACAAAGGATTCAGTTTCTATCAAAATAAAACACAGCAACCCCTAAGCCTTATAGATCTATCCTCTGGAGAGCAACAGGAGGTCGTGCTACTTTATGAACTTTTGTTCAAGACAGCACCGAACTCCCTTATATTGATAGATGAGCCTGAAATTTCCTTACATGTAATTTGGCAAAAAGCCTTTATTGATGATTTGAAAAAAATTGCTAAACTAAAGAGAATCAATTTCTTAGTCTCCACCCATTCTCCTCAAATCATCAATAATTATTGGGAGCTTACTCGGGATTTGTTTGAACTTTCTAACGCCAAGGAACATGAATAAAAGCCTGAGAGATAATACAGGAGAGCGGGACAAAATCAATGATATTCGCCTATCCCTTAATACTCTTAAGGGAAGCAAGACTATTTGGGTATTGGTAGAAGGAGAAGATGATTGTAAGATATACCCTAAGTTCTTTGAGGCTACCCAAAGTAAAGTAGAGTATATAAACGGCGGTAAGGAAAGGCTTATAACAGCACTTAAAGTACTCTCTCAAGAGACGAACCAAGTAATTGGTATTCGGGATGCTGATTTCCTACATTTAGAAGGAATGCCTGCTACTTCTCTACCTCTTTTCTATACAGACTATCATGATATTGAGATGACTATGCTAAGTTTTGAGGGGGTGCGAAATAACTTACTAATGGAATATAGGCTACAAGATAAGCAAGAGACTATCTGGCAAAACAGCTTATCCAAAGCTGCTTATTTGGGTTACATCCGTTGGCATAATGACAAGAACGACAATAAAATAAACTTTAGTGGCTTAGGTTATGGAGATATAGTAACGCTGACAGCTACAGAAATCGATTGGGAAACCTCTCTACTTCTTGACTCTCTTAACCAAAGATCAAGAAATAAACATATCACCTTAACAAAAGCCCTTATCGACTCTTTTATAAGCAATCATAAGACCGATGATCTGCTGAATTTATGTAATGGACATGATATGATAGCCTTGTTATCTCTCATTATAGGAGAGGAAACAACCTCTAAGAGGCTATCAAAAGACCTAAGGCTATCCTTTACCATACAACATTTTAGGCAAACAAGACTATATGCACAGTTACAAGAATGGCAAAAACAAACACATTTTTATATTTTAAAAACAAATTAACCCATCAGCAAATTAACTTGTTGACTCATTGACAAATTAGCTTATTAACTCACGAACCATGGAACATATTTACTTTATAGGCATAGGAGGGATTGGTATGTCAGCATTGGCACTATACTATCGCTTCAAAGGAAAAGAGGTGCGTGGCTATGATCGTACCCCTTCGGATATTACTGAGATGCTCTCCCAAAAGGACATCGCTATTACCTTTTCAGAGGACTTGGACTTTATCCCAAAAGACTACACTCCTGAAAACACATTGGTTGTCTATACCCCTGCTATCCCAAAAGAACACAAGCAACTTGTGTATTTCCAAACACATGGGTACAAAGTATGCAAGCGTTCGGAAGTATTAGGGCTTATCACTGAGGATAGTTTCTGCTTGGCAGTAGCTGGTACGCATGGCAAGACGACCACCAGCAGCATTTTAGCCCATATCTTAGTGGAGTGCAAAGCGCCTGTTAGTGCTTTCTTAGGGGGCATTTGTGAGAATTTTCAAAGTAACTTTATCTGTAAAGGAACGGAACTTACAGTGGTGGAAGCCGATGAGTTCGATCGCTCTTTCTTGCGCCTAAGCCCATCTATAGCTTGTATCACTGCTGTAGATGCAGACCACTTGGATATCTACGGAACAGCGGAAGAGTTCCAAAAAGGGTTTGAAGACTTTACCCATCGTCTCAAGCCAGGGGGTAAGCTCATTGTCCGCAAGGGACTGCCTTTCGCAGGCCTTACCTATGGCATAGCTGATGGAAGTGATTATGAGATTTCCCAGATAAGAATACAAAACGGGGGCTACCTCTTTACCCTAAGCTATACAGATCCTAAAACAGGAAATCGTGAGGAGGTCAAAGACTGCACTCTCTTCCGCCCTGGGGAGCATCACCTACTCAATGCCTTGGCTGCAGTGGCAGTAGCCCATCAGGCAGGCTATCCCTTAGCCGATTTGGCACATGCCTTAGCCAGCTTTAAAGGGGTCAAAAGGCGCTTTAGCTATATCATCAACACCCCCGAACAAGTCTTTATCGACGACTATGCCCACCACCCTACTGAGCTCAATGCCCTCTACAATGGAGTACGCACCATGTACCCAAATGAGGAGATTACCCTCCTCTTCCAACCCCATCTTTTTACCCGTACTCGCGACTTTGCTGACGGCTTTGCACAGAGTCTTGCTCAATTTGACCGTGTTGTTCTCTTGGATATTTACCCTGCTAGAGAGCTTCCTATAGAGGGAATTACCTCCCAGTGGCTATTGGAAAAAATAGATAATCCTAACAAGGTATTAGTCACTAAAGACAATATTATCAACTACTTACAATCCCATCCCTCCCGAGTTTTAGTCTTAGCTGGAGCTGGAGATATAGGAGTAGAAGTGGAAAAGATTAAAAAGTTTTTGGAAAAAGACATATAAAAATTTGCACAGCTAAAAAAAAGTATGTACTTTTGCGCCCGAAAACGGGAAGATACTCAAGCGGCCAACGAGGGCAGACTGTAAATCTGCTGGTTTTACCTTCGCAGGTTCGAATCCTGCTCTTCCCACCACTATAAAGCGTCATTCCTTAGTGAATGACTTTTTTATTTTATAACAATATCCAATAAACCCTCTTTTGTGAATAATGAAAAGTTATATCAAGGCTATTTCCACTTATTTCCCTAAGAATACGCTTACCAATGACACTATATCTGAGCAATTTCCTGAATGGAATAGTGAAAAGATACTACAAAAAATAGGAATCGAACAGCGCTATATAGCCGATAAGGACGAATGTGTCTCTGATATGGCAGCACAAGCAGTGCTCACTCTTATAGAAGAACATCACCTGGACAAAAACACCATTGATTTTCTTTTACTCTGTACCCAAACCCCTGATCATATCCTCCCTACGACAGCTTGTATTGTACAAGATAAGGTGGGATTACCTACTACCTGTGCGGCCTTGGACATCAACCAAGGGTGTTCTGGCTATATCTATGGATTATCTGTGGCCAGTAGTCTGATTGCCTCTGGCAATTTCAAAAATGTAGTTTTAGTAACGGTGGATACCTATACTAAATATGTACACCCAAAAGACAAAGGGAACTTGAGTATCTTCGGGGATGCGGCTACCGCTACACTCGTCTCCACTGAAGGGGAATACCTGATCGGGAAACCTACCTTGGGAACTGATGGTACGGGGGCTGAGAACCTTATTATTCGCAACGGAGGAACACGCTCTGCTCGCAATGAAAACCCTGATGATTGGGACAACTTCATTGATATGAAGGGAGCGAAGATTTTTAATTTCATCGTAAAACGCACCCCCGAGGTAGTGTATAACAATTTAGAAATCAACGGACTGAACAAAGAAGATATAGACTTATTTATCTTCCATCAGGCCAATACCCACATACTGAACAAGGTACGGGAGGATATGGAGATTCCTGATGAGAAATTCGTCATAGAGATGCGCTATTATGGCAATACTATTTCGTCCTCTATTCCCATTGCTTTTCTGGAACACCTAAGGAAATACCCTGAAAAAGCAAAGAATAAAATACAATTGGTTGGTTTCGGGGTAGGATACTCATGGGGCGCCATTTGCATAGAAAAATCATAAAAAAGAAAGGAACGATATGAAACGTGTAGTAGTAGGGCTTAGTGGAGGGGTGGATAGCAGTGTGGCCGCCTACCTACTCCAAAAGCAAGGTTATGAGGTTATTGGCCTCTTCATGAAAAATTGGCATGACGATTCGGTAACCATCTCCAACGAATGCCCATGGCTTGAGGACAGCAACGATGCCCTAATGGTCGCTGAGAAACTAGGGATTCCCTTCCAAACCGTGGACATGAGTGTACCTTATAAGCAGCGTATTGTAGATTATATGTTTCGAGAATACGAACGTGGGCGCACCCCTAACCCCGATGTGCTTTGTAATCGTGAAATCAAGTTTGCTACTTTCTTAGACCTTGCCCTAAGCTTAGGGGCTGACTATGTGGCTACAGGTCACTATTGTCGTAAGGAAGAAATAGAAGTAGATGGGAAACCTATATATCGCCTCTTGGCAGGAAAAGATGCCAACAAAGACCAATCCTATTTCCTCTGTCAGCTCTCTCAGGAGCAGCTCAGCCGTGCCCTTTTTCCTATTGGAGACCTACAAAAAAGCGAGGTACGTGCCATTGCTAAAGAATTAGGCCTTGTCACAGCTGAAAAGAAAGATTCTCAAGGACTTTGCTTTGTTGGCAAAGTACGTCTGCCTGAGTTCTTACAGCAACAACTCTCCCCAAAGGAGGGAGATATTATCCAGATCCCTTCTACTTGGGCGGGCTATCACAACAAGCAAATGCTTCGATGCTTTGAATGTTATGAGGACGAGCTGAAATTTCTCGCGGAAAAATACCATTATACCCCCCAAGACGGAAAAGTAGTAGGCAAGCACGAAGGCGCCCATTTTTTCACCATAGGACAGCGTAAGGGACTACATGTAGGAGGTACGGCAGAACCTTTGTTCGTCATTGACACCGATACAGAGAAAAATATCATCTATGTAGGAGAAGGAAACACCCATCCTGGACTTTTGAGAAGTGCTTTATTTGTTAAAAAAGAGGATATTCACTGGGTGAGACCCGATCTGGCATTGTCCCTTGGTCAGCGCATGGAATTTCAGGTGCGTATTCGCTATCGCCAGCCACTACAGAAAGCACATTTGTACCTGACAAACAGTGGGTTATATATTCATTTTGACACCCCACAGAGCGCTATTACCTCTGGGCAATTTGCCTCTTGGTACCTCAATGAAGAGCTTATCGGATCGGGGGAGATATATTAAAAAAAAGTTAAACTATTAAATACTCACTATAGCTAATCAAAAATTATTACTTTTGTCCTACTAAAAGAACTAAAAAATTACATTTTATGTCAGCAGAATTACAAAATGCAGGACTCCCAGAGAAGAAAAAAGGTGGAGGACTCATCATTGCCCTTCTTTCATTAGGGCTTGTAGGAGCAGGAGGATATGCCTTCTATCAGTCTAACGAAGCCAAGAAAAACGAAGAAGCAATCTTGGAAAAACGCGATCAAGTAGTCAAAGAACTTGAAGCTTTGCAAAAAGACTACGATGAAGCAGTAACTGTATCCAAACAGAATGCCGATGAGCTTGCCGATGCGAAAGCACGTATCGCTCAGTACATCGATTCCTTGAAGAATATGAAAGCAGACATCAATGTTCTCTTCAAGTATCGTGATCAGGTAAATGTGCTTAAAAAAGAGCGTAACCGCTTATTGGCCATCAATGACTCTTTGCGTAAGTACAATGTAAAAGTAACTCAAGAGCGTGATAGTACCGCTTCTGCCTTGAATGTACGTACCTCACAGCTTGACTCTGTATCTCAGAAAGCACGCGAACTCAGCCAGGTGATCGACGAAGGATCTATCCTTAGCCTTAAGAGCCTTACTGCCAATGGGGTAAAAGAAAAATCTGGTGGTCGCTATGTAGAAAAAGAGCGCTCTGGTGCTACTGACAAGATCAAAGTGTGCTACACTGTTGGGGTAAACCGTATCGCTCCTGTAGGTAATCGTACTTTCTATGTACAGGTAGTAAGCCCTAATGGTATTACTTTAGGGGATAATGAGACTGTTACTGTAGGAGATAAAACCATTAACTATAGTGCTGTAAAAAGATTCCTTTATGAGAGAAATCCTGTAGATGTATGCGAATATATCTCTTCTGTTACTAAGAAATATGAAGGAGGTACTTATCAAGTATATGTATTCGATGATCAATTGAGAGAACTCGGTAAAATAGATCTTAGCCTTCGATAAGAATAGTGAAAACAAAAAATGAAGAGTGAAGAATTACTTTTAGGGTAGTTCTTCACTCTTTTTTTGATAGAAAACCGAAGAGAGTAAGGAGTGAAGAACAAAAGAGCTAAAATTCGTCGCCTTATGTAGGCGAATTGATTCACAATAAAAGGGCAAATTGTAATGCATTCCCTATATAACTAAAAAAGAGGCTGTCCACGAAAGGAAAGCCTCTTTTTTGCGTTAAAAACTCTTTTCTTAATAGATTTAATAACTAAAGTTTTCGTTATGAAAATTCTTTCTTAGAAGATAGATTGTAGGTCTTTTTTGTAGCGAGCAAGCAAAGAACGGGTAATTCCTAAGTTTGCTTTAGAAGAATCCACTACTAAGTAAATGAAATAAGTCCCATTAGGTGCTACATCTATTACGTGAATCTGATCAGTTAGAGTGATGAGGATATCTTCTATTTTTTCTTTTCCTTCCAAGCCAAGAACACGAAGAGCGTTCATTTTAGCTTTTACAACTTCAAGATTGTAAGCAGAAGCCAAGTTAGGGTCAAAATTAGGATCCGCGGAAGAAGCTACATAAGAGACCCCTGATTTTACTTCTGTAACAGAAACAGCTACAAAGCCGGGTACATTGGCTTTGATGTCCTGTACAAATTTATCTAATACGTTGGTCATTATAATGCGGTTTAAAATTAGTGATTCAGTTAAAGTTCAATATTGAGGCATCAAGCGGATTCGAACCGCTGTAGAAGGTTTTGCAGACCTCTGCCTAGCCCCTCGGCCATGATGCCTTTTTTCAGGGTGCAAATGTAAGACAAATCTTTGAACTGCACAAATAATTAAGAAATTATTTTTACGCTCACTTGTTCTACATCCCCTCCTGTGGGAGGGTTTATCTTTGCCACCTCTATCTCAAGAGAGATAATATTCTGGAATTCAGTCTTTACCACTTGTAATATACGTCCGGCTACATGTTCTAAAAGCGCTGAGCGAATAGCCATCTGCTCTTCTATGATACGATTCAGGTGCACATAGTCAATAGTGTCCTGAAGCTTGTCGGACTCAATAGATTGGGAAAGATCCGCCCATACGGTCATATCTACTTGATACCAACTCCCAATTTGTGCTTCCTCGTGCAAACAGCCATGATAGGCATATACACGAACATTCTTAAGGATAATACTACTTTTCATTTTTACAAAAGACAGACTATCTCTCGGTACAGTTACATCCACCGATACCTTGGAACATGTCGATTCCGAGAGTAATCATATGAGAACCAGAGTTATAGGAGCGTATGGTGTTCAGGTTGAGGTTGTACCCATAAGCGAAGTAGAACACCCCCTTCTTCAGACCCAACATAGGCCCTACAGAAAGTGGCTTGAAGGCCTGATCATTCACAAATCGAGCAGTGGCTCCTACCCAGTAATAGTCCTCAAAATCAAACCAACGGAACTTTACATTCGCATCGGTTAGAGAGCGGCTATCCCCCTCTCTATATTGCACAAATACAGAGGGTTCTATCTCCAAAATACTGCTGGGGGTACGCTTATAACGATACCCTGCATATAGGTTATAGTTTCTTAGGGTAGTAGGCTCTTTTACATCGAACATCTCTTTGTTCTTATTCAAGATATTCGTCGCTGCCAAGCTGGCAAAAATACCCTTATAACGATAGAGTACCCCTACCTCAAAGTTGTGATTAATCATCGCTCGGTTATCCGTTACAGCAGCATCCGCTCTAGGACGCCCTGCCTCGGTGAACTTGTCGATATCTATACGGAAGGCATTGACCAAGTAAGAGATCCCAAACGACACAAAATGGCTATCGTAACTATCCAAAGTCAAGTGGTGTGAGAAGGTCGCCTTCGCTCCCATCTGCTTCGTGTATCCATTTCGGTCATTATACAAGCTCAACCCCAGTCCACTGCGGTTCCCCAAGCGCATATCGCCCGATAAGCTCTGGTAGTCCGGTGCCTCCTTGAGACCTACCCATTGGCTGGTTGCCGATAGGCGCACCCGTACGTTGTTACCTATACCCGCATAAGTGGGCATAATCAAAAATTCACTGTCGGCCAAGTACTGATTCCCTGAGGGTAATTGCAACTCTTGCCCAAACACACTCGGCATGCCCATAAGCACACATATGTATAACGCTAGTTTTTTCATCATCCTTTTTTTAAAATTTATTTATAAGCTCTCAGTGGTCAGTTGTCAGTTATTGAAAACTGACAACTGATAACTGACAGCTGATAACTGTTATCTGTATAAAGTAAAGTGTCCTTTGAATTCTCTACCATCGGATTCCTCACCCAAGGTGATGATATACCAATAGTCTCCCGTAGGCATTTCCTTGCCATTGTAAGTACCATCCCAGCTTTGTCCCTGAGAAAGTTCCTTGAGCAAGCGACCATAACGATCGAATATCAAGGTCTGGATATTCGGATACTGCTGCGTATTGCGCGGTGCCCAAGTATCGTTCTCACCATCTCCTGTAGGAGTGAAGAAACGTGGGATTTCTATATCATAGTATTCTACATAGAATACCTCTTCTGCGGTACATCCCTTGCTATCTTCCACTCGCGCTTCTATACGCTTCTTGAGCTTATTGTCGCTTGGGTCTACTCCCTCTGGGTCTTGCTTCCTTACGATGTAAGTGCCATTGTTACCCTGATGTACGCCATTGATATAGTAAGTATAATCCGGAACCCCGTTCTTACCTAAGAGCGGTAATTCATTGATATCTGGATGACGACTTGGATCCTTGATCAAAGTCAACTTCTCTACCACTGGGATCACCACTGGGCTAGTCTCTCCCTCACAGTTAGTTCCCGCATCGCTATAGTATAGCTTGATAGACTGTGGCAAGGACGAAGGCCTTACACTGCTGTGTGTACGACTGATGCGTGCCTGTGCTCCAGAGGTCATACCCGCGGCAAAAGAGTGCTTAGTGACTCCATTGTCAAAAGAGTATTGTACCTTGGTGAAGTCCACCGTAGCATCCTCAAAGGTCAGTACTACATAACCCTGATATTCATTGTCCTCACAGTTGTCCTCATAAGTGGCCTTAATGTCTAACTTAGGTGCCGCAGTTAGTGAGAACAAATCAGATTCTCCTGCACAGCGCTTGCCGTCCATCGCTCTTACTCGGTAGTTCACTCCGGCCCTGAGACCTGCTATCTCTTTAGGGAAATCTGCCGTCTTGACCTTATCCAAGCGATTGACTACCACATCGCGGTCTGCCTCTACCAATTCCAAACTATAGATGTATGCCAAAGCACCTCCTGCATCTGGATCTGGAGTCTGAGTTCCTCCTGTGACAGACACACTTACCTTACCTGTATCTCCATGACATACCAAGTTGCTATTGCTCACTCGGGTTACCTGTATCTCTGGTGGAGTACCCAAGGTAAACTGTACACTCTTCTCACAGTTCCAACGGTCTCTTACATACAAGGTATAGTTACCTGCTGGTAAATTGGTGAACTCATTGCTTAGCTGCAATGGTCTGATAGCTCCTTCTATATCGTGATATAGTTCGTAATAGTAAGTGGTTGTCAGGGTCGTTGCTGTAGGATCATCCACAGCTCCTCCTCGTGCATTCTTCACCACTACCTTACCATCGCGCTCATTCTTACAAGATACCATGGTGATCTCTGGGTCGTCAAAGTCTATTGGATCTGGCTTGACTACTTTATCTACATTCACCGTAGGAGTTACCACACAGCCCCATGCATCTTCTATCTGGAAGGTGAAGGTAGCCCCTGGTGCTGCCGCTCCTGGCACTCCGGTGAAGAGCCAACGGTTGTATACCTGATTGGCTGTCTGAGTGTGACCATTATCTCCTGTCATCGTTACCTTATAAGGTGCTATACCTCCGGTGATATCAATAGAGATTTCCGCGCTACCTGTCGCACTACAATCATCCGGTACTCTAAGCTTAGCCGCCATGTTGATAGGCTGGTCTGCCTGACGGATGGTAAAGTTTGCCGGAATCTTGGTGATACAGCCCGTAGAAGTGGATTCCGCTTCTGCTGTATAGGAACCATATGCCAAGGTATTGAGCGTATGGGTAGCTGAACCTGCCGGAACAGTCACTGTTATAATCGGATCTGTAGGACGGGTAAGGCTCTTGATTCTTAGGGTATACCCTTGGGTAGCCTGGTTCACCCCGCCACTGTTCTCTAAGTCTAAGTCTTCCAAGGTAAAGGTGATAGAACCATCATTACCTCCGTAACACTTCACTGGTTTTTCCTCTGTCGCGGTGAGCGAGAAGGTATTCGGATCCTGTACCTTGTAGGTAGTACCATAGGTCACACAGCCGGTTTCATCATTGGTTGCCACCACACTGTAGTTGCCCATAGGCACATTGGTAAAGGTATGAGTAGCCGTAGTTGCTCCCGCAGGTACTGTTATCTGTACCGTTTGGTGAGAGCTATCCGTTACACTTCTTAGTGCTAAGCTTACTCTTATAGGATCCCCTCCGGCTGGCGTAAGGGTGGCTTCCACCTTCACATCCTCGCCTGCTCGACAGGTAATATCGGTAACCTCTGTGGCGGTGACTGTAGTGAGCTTCACAAACGGCTTGATCGCTGTTGGGAATGGCTTAGTCACCTCTGCACATTGGTACTGTGCATCCTCTACTCTTAGGGTAAAGTTACCTCCTGTCTCATCCGAGATAGTGAAGGTAGGCTCGGTAAGGTCTATATTGCCCGGTACCGGAGTTCCTCCCTTGAGTAGGGTGAAGCGGTAGCGTCCACTACCTCCAGTGATGGCGGTCTTTGGTAAGCTGAGCTTAGCCAATACCTGCTGATCTCCACTACACTGGAACTGGGTTGCTGCCTCTTGGGTCATATCTATCTCTATAGGTTTCACCCCATAGATCGTAAATTCTGTTGTTGCGGTACAGCCATTGGCTGCCTTAGCCTCTACCGTATAGATGATTCCTCTTACATCTCCTAACAAGCCCTTGAAGGTCACCTGTCTACCATTGTTTCGCCAATCCACATAGGTATTGGAAGCTGTTACATTGGTATGGGTCGCTGGGATAGTCGCCAATGCAGTCACTGCACTATTGTCATCCGCATAGCGGGCTGCCTTCAGACTATAGCTCATCGGAAGCTGACTCTCTGGAGCCGCTACCAAGGTCGCTGATCCTCCTCCATTTACATCCAAGAGGTCTTGGTTGGCATTATAACACTTCGAGTCGGTACTGTTGTCCAATGACAATATCGGTAATACCTTGTCATTGACCGTAAGGGTACGACTGAATGGACAACCTCCGTGGGTGGTATCCACAATCTCTACTCTATAACGTCCTGGCTGGGTGATAGACACCGTAGTGGTACCTGTGAGGGTAAGTGGAGTATCATTCACTATCACTATATCTCCTCCTACATCTTCCTTGAGCACTCTATAGATGTGCGGATTGGCTGAGTTGGCATTCTGTATGTTCTTTATCTCAAGCTCTCCATTGCCTGCCACACCTGGCTGACAGGTGATAGGCTTGGACTGTGTCAAGTCAAAGCTGATCTTGCCTTGGAAGACAAAGTTTACAGCCGCACTCTTACATCCGTTCTGGTCATAGATGGTGATATCACGCGCTGTAGACGATGCATACACACGATAGATATATCCTTCCCATACACTTGGACCTGTCTGGGTGAACTGTATTGGCTGTTGTGGCCCTTCAGTTCCTCCTGTTGGCTTGAAGGTATAGTAGTGTTGTCCCTTACCTATCTGGCTGAGGGTTACTTTCACTGTATATTCTGTACCTACCACACATGGGTTCTCTACCTCTGCTTTGGTAGCCACTGGAGTAAGATCTTCCTTCACTGTTACCGCTTGAGAGATATGACAGTCATTAGCATCTCTTATATGTACATACCAAGTGGTTCCCGTTGGAGTACCCTTGATCTTAGTACTATAAGCAGGATCAAAAGTCTTATCCAAGAGCACATCACGGCTATTGGTTGACAATACAGCTGCATGTGCCCACTGAGTATCCGTAGGCTCTGTGCTGGCTTGGCTTATCGTATATTTGTAAGGACCTACTCCATCCTTGATAGTTACCTTCACCTGTGCAGTCTCATTTGCCGAACCTGAACAAGCTGAGTTTCTCAACAAGTCTGTCTGTACAAAGGCCAATGGCTGAGCAGCGCGAAGTACTGTAAAGATTTTGGTATCCATTACACAGTTATTCGCCGTTCCATCTCTTACCACCAAGATATAAGTCTTGTTCTCTGTAAGGCCTGTTACCGTTTGCTTAATCTCACTCTTACCTCCCGATGGGGTGGAAGCGGTACCTGAAGCTATTGGACTTTGTGCTCCTGGACGAGTATCAAATGGATAAGTATACAACTCCCACTTAGGTGCCGTAGTACCTGTAAAGGCACTGAGTTCATAGTGTAGCAGCACGGATCCTGTAGCACCTGCTCCACAGAGATTTGGCTTACGTTTTTCAGTAATTGTTACCCCTGGAGTAGCTATATTCGGTCTGAAAGTACCATCCAACAAGGTCTTACATCCCTTATACTCTACTGCAATTCTATAAGGAGTCTTCGCCAAAAGGGTAAACTCTATTTCTACTTTCTTATTGCTTCCAGTACCTGTGATCGTTCCTATAGTACCTGGTATCCAAGTGAGCAAACTACTGCCCAGTGGACCATCTCGGTAGATGGCTACACTTAGTTGGGTCTCATCTATTTCTGCACCATCCTCAAAGAACTCTATCTTTTGCTTAGCCGTGTTACAGTCTACCTGTACTACATTGCCCGCATTGGCTTTGATCTGAGAGCCTCCTATCTGTACCATTGGTAATTTTACCTTACAGCCCGTAGCCATATTGGTGATCGCTGGATAGTAATCCCCTGGTGCCAAGTCAGTAAAGGTCTTAGTAGCTCCTGTGGAGTTTACATAGTTCTCTCCTGTCACCTGTGGCGTACCTGCATGATTTTGTGCAGGGGTAGTATAGTTACTATCAGTATACAAGGCCATATAATAGTTGCCTTGTAAGCCTGTAGTAAAGCTTAACTCTATCTCTCCTAAGCTGCTTGCTCCTGAGGTACAAGAGATATCTTTCTTCCTTACCAAGGTAAGCACTGGTGCTTCTATTTCCTTGATTTCCAAATCTACAGAAGTCTTACATCCCTTAGCATCAGAAAGCTCTACCTTATACCAGCCTTTGCTCAAGTCTCGACCGGTATTGCTTGACTGTAGGGTCTCTGCACTACCTGGAGTGGTAGCATATTTGTAGATCTTTATCACATAAGGAGCTACTCCCTTAGTTCTATCAATAGCATCTGTTATCGGTAAGTAAGCCGTTCCATCATATACACCTATCACTCCTGTAGACTCTCCTGTACAAGCTACCGTGCTGGCTGAAAGACCAGGACTTGTAAGGAAGGCTGGAGTTTCAGCTTTTACTTCCTTGCTTACTATATGTTCACAGCCGTTGGCATCTACCACCTTGAAGTGGTATTCTCCCGCTGTCTTGACTGTGATTAAGTAGGTTGTCGTAACCCCTGGGGTGGCATTGATCAGTACATTGCCGCCGTCCGTATCTGTTGTTGGGTTATAACCCGATGGATCTGTAGCTACGCCGCCTCGCTTCCAAGTGAAGGTATAAGCCCCTGATATTTGGGCACCTCCCTTGGCCTCAATGGTGATCTGCTCTTGGGCGTTGGTAGCACAACTAAAGGCATCATCTGAGCTAAGACCTACTTCCATCACCTGAGGGATCACTACCGCTTGAGTAAATTCACAGCCTAAGGCGTCTTTTACTTTTATGGTATAGCTTGCTGGATTGAGACCATCAAAGCGGTATTCGGTTGGGTTGCCTGGGTCACTTACCCAAGTGGTTCCACCATCCTTACTAAATTCATAGCCTCCGTTACCATTGTTCACCTGTACCATCACCTCGCCTGTCCTACCTGACTGTAAGCACAAGGTTGGGGTCAAGGTTACATCTATATCTATCTTCGCAGGTATAAACTTCTGCTCTATATTCGAAAGACACTCATTCGCATCCTTAATTCTAAACTGATAGTGTACTCCATCGGTAAGGTTCACCACCGTAGCTGTCGTTCCTGTCCATGTCACATCCGCCGTAGGTACATCCACAAAGTCTGCATCAGCAGGGCCTTTCTTCTGTACTGTATATGGAGCTCGTCCGTAAGCTACACGAATGATTGCTCTGGCTGTCGTGTAAGGTGCCACACAACCCTTAGGAGAGATCTTCACCTCTTCTATGGTCAAGGCAGGAACATCATTGATACGTGCCTCTACCCCACCGGCGGTGATCTCACACAAGGTACCATCTGGGTTCACCATACGTACTTTCAAAGTATGAGCTGGATCCGAAGGCGCTGTCACTGGAGCTGGTATCTTTAGCTCGTCTGTACCTACCAAAGTAGTACTCCTATATGCTCCTGAGTTGAGCTGGTACTCGAAGGTAGCTCCAGCCTTGATGTTTCTGAGTTTTACCAATAGGGTACCCTCGCCACCATGACACTTAGGAGGTTCTACCTGAGTGATGGTCGCACCAAAGCCTTTGCTTGGCTCTACCTGTACCGAGATAGGCTCTCCCGACTGACAGTTCTTAGTAGGCTGGATCACTTCTATCTCATCCAGACCCACCGCAGCATTGTTCACGCCCGCTTCTATAATCAAGCGGAACTGGGTGTGTTGGTTGAAGCCTTCCAAGTCCTCAAAGGTCACTTCACCACTCTGCCATGTACCTCCCTGCGCTGCTGCTGGAAGAGTACGTACAAAGGCTGTCGTACCTGACCCCCCTGGGTTGGTCACCTGTAGGGTCACTCTCAGTGGTACACTCGCGGCCGTATTGGCATCATTGCCCAAGTTCACATACTTGAACTTCACTGTTGCCTTAGCTCGTGGTACCACATTCTGTATATCTTTCACATACAAGCGGTTATCGCTCGGTGCTGTGTGTATCGCATAGTATCTGCCTGTACCTGCCAAAGAACGGTAGGTAGTTGGAGTGGCTGGCAACTGCTTGGTTACCACATGTACTCCGGCAGAGAGTATACCTGTTGTCTTAGCAGAACCTACCCCTGTAGGAGCCCCGTCGCTCTCGTCAAGGTCTTCCATGTCGGCAAAGGTCTCATTGTAGAGCTGGTTCACCGACTCGGTAGCGGGTTCTGTATAGTATACTCGAACTAAATATGGCGTAGCTCTGCCTGCCAAACCTGTATAGCGCATCGCATTGCCTAAGTTTGGCGCTTGACGTACGCCGCCGTCCAAGCTATATTCATAGGTATAAGTAGCTCCCCCTGGAGCAGTTGGCGTTACTGTAAAGGTTCCGTTGCCTCCACAGTCATAATCCACTGTAGAAGCTGCCAAAGTAGGTTTGGTCAAGTCTTTCTTGGCCATTACCTCGAACTCGGCAATACAGCCATTGCTATCCTTTACAAATACTTTAACCTTAGGATTGGCTTGGCTACCTCCGTCCACCAACAACGTTCTATCTGGGCTGTAGGAGCCTGTACCTGAGGTAGACATGAACTGATAGCCGCCAGAACCTCCCTTCACCCAGTTCACCTTGAGCAAGAACTTGCCATTGTTACCATCGCAGTTGTTCGCACTCACTACCCCTATAGAGGCTTCTATAGGTGCTGGTGATTCTATACGTATATCTCGAACAATCTCACAACGGCGTCCACCACCTCCACTATTGAAGAGGTAGCTAAGGGTCACTCTATACTTACCTGCTGAAAGGTTGTTGAACTGTCCCGCAAGGTTGTTCTGTGCTGGGAAGCTCGTATCCATAGTGCCGTCGGTCTTGTATTTCTCCAACTTCACACTTGGACTTGGTACATTGCTCTCCAAGAACTTAGCCGAGATGCTTCCTCCATGCTGGGTCGCACACGTAAGGTCTACCTTGGTCACCTCTACCGCATAGCGAGAGGCTTGGCTTACCTGTACCTCATTGGTCAAGGCATATCTATCATCATTATCTCGTACCAAGAAGATATACTTACCTTCTCTTGGAACTTCTATCCAAGAGGAGAATACATCTGGTACCGTACCTGCGGCATTGGTAGGGGTGATTGCACTTGAGAAGTCCCCATCAGGAAGTTGCTCAAATACCTTGCCCGCATACTCTGTCTTGGCCAACTGACCATCTATCTTATATATAAGGTATCGGTAGTTACGTACCCCACCGTATACCGTAAAGTTATATTTAGCTTTGTTACACTCTGTAGTAGACCACTCTCCGGTATATTCTACCTCTGCCTTCATGGTCTCCAAGCGGTTGATCGTTACTGTCTGTTCGAAGGTACATCCATTGAGCGCACCACCCTTAGCCTTGATCACTATTCTAAAGGTATCTTGGCTCCTATTGTTCGGTACTTCCAGACCTGTTACGTCCACCTTGTGCATATTGGCGCCTGAAGCAGGGCCATTTCCTGTAAAGGTTCTACCATCAGAGCGGGTAGCTACGTACTCATACTGTACTCCATGAGTACCCATCTCGAAGTTCGCTGCCCCTAAGCTCAAGGCTGTATGTGGGGTAGGGGTTCCTATTAAGGTTCCTGAGAGTTGGGTGGTGAAGACCTCAAAGTAGAACTCTCTGGTACAAGTACCATTGCCCACCTGTAAGCGGTACTTACCTGGGGTAGTACCTCCTATGGTAAAGCTCCTATCGGTAGATACTGTAGACCAGCATGCCGCACTGGTATTATAACAGTTCGGCTGGTTGGCATTGCTACAGCCTGAGCCCTCTTTCTGCCATTTTACTCCTGACTGGTGGTAGGCTACCTGCAATACCTTGCTGCCCGCACCTCCGCAGAAGTAGAAGTGGCTTTGCCATTTGGTGTTATCCGTAGCACATACCCCACCTACATTGCCCGCTAAGGCTCTGATAGGATCTACCGTGGTATCACTCTTGTCCACCAAGCGGATCACTTCTGTAGTCTTCGCCTCTATACCACTACAAGTGGCTATCTTCTCTACTGTATAGTAGCCTGCCGCACTTACCGCCTGGCTACTAGTGGTACTTGCCAATGGAGTCAAACTACCTGGCTGTCCACTATACCACTTATATGAGGTATAGCCTGTACCCAAAGCTGTAAGCGTGAAGCTGCCGCCACAGTAGAGTTCCTCACGTGGGCAGGTAGCACGGCTGTCAATCTCTGCCGCGATGCCGTCCCCTTGGATGGTATTCTCTGCCGTACATCCTGCACCTCCTACTGCATAGACAAGCTCAGGCTTCGCTGTGAGTATTGACTGACATGCATTCACATACGCATCACATCCCTGATCCTGCTTGATCTTGATCGGGATATAGGCTGAGCGTTCCGCATTCTGTGCCAATACACCTCCAGTGATATTCGCTAAAATCAGTACTCTCGGGTCTCCTGTGTCATAGCTTACATTCACCGCACCGCCCAACTGAGAGGTAATTATCGCAGGGTCATTCGCCGCAGGTAGCTCATAGTTGGTGTTGGTGTTATCTGGCATGGTAATCCTCAAGGCACCTGTACTGATAGAAGTAGCTGTAGTGTTCTTGAGCGTTACCTTATAATATACTGTACTTCCTTTGGCTACCGAAGTGAGAGCTGTAGTGCCGCCCACATTGGCCACAAAAGAACTGGTGATCTGAATATTTATATTCGGAGCTGTTACCGTTACCTTGAAGCTCTTGGTAGCTGCTGTGCCCCCTGCTATCTTGCCCTCTACCTTATAGGTTACCGTAGAAACGCCCACAGGGAAACCATTCCAGCTGGTGGCAGGCGTATTACCATTGGCATCCGGCGTAGGGGTATATTTACTTCCATCTGGCTTGGTTACCTCCCAAGTGAGCTTGTAGCCACAGCCCGCCGTGTCATTGATCGTAGGGGCTGTCCAGCTTACATCCGCCGCACACTGGTTCAGTGGCAGTACTCCTGTCCTATCCGACAAACCGGTGATATCCGATGCCGCAAAGTTGCTGCGGGTCAGGTTCACCTGCTTCTTGGCTGTATCCTTAGATACTGGAGTACATCCAAAACCTGGTTTCATCTTATAGGTAACCCAGTACTCCGCATCCACCGTAGGATTCAAGGTGATCGAAGGACGCGTCTTATCCGCTACTCCTGAAAGAGCCGTAGCTGGACTTGACTTCCACTCCAACTCATACAAACTCGCTGGTAAGTCCACACTCAATGTCAATGGAGTACCCGCACATGCCGTCGCCGCTGAGGTACGTACCTGCGGATTCTGCAAAGAACCAAAGTCGGGGACTGGAATATTCCTATTTAAACAACCTGATTCAAACTTTATTTCATAGCTTTCACCTGCAGAGAGTGTAGGGATATTATTGAAAGTTGCATAAGCATCCGCAATATCTGTAGGTTCTTCATCTACAACCTTCTTTACTTCATTACCACCTACTGTAACTACTGTCTTTGTCCCTCCAGATACCTTATATAAGGTATAGGTTATAGGATATTGAGGTACTGCTGTGGTTGGGAACTCTACATGGATTGTCCCAGAGTTAGGGTTTGATGGATCACACATACCTACCCCTACTGTAGGAGTAACATCTGTAATATTTTTAATCTTAAATGTTTTATAGATAGTTGTATAACCTACCACCCTTCTTCCATCTCTTTCAGCAGGATTGTAACTATAAGCATAACCATCAGGCTCAGGGTTATCTATAATAGAGAACCAGTAAGAAGCTGCATCCATAGGTATAGCTAAGAGATAGTCTCCTGAAGGGAGATTTCCTACCTCTCCTTTTAGAGAGACCAGATTTGGATTGGGATTAGAGACGACATCCAATGGTCGCTTGACGCCTTTTTCTTGACCTACTCGTTGGTACACTGGTATAGTAGAACCTGGAGCTGTATCAACAAAAACTCTAATAGAATTAAACCCTAAGGTAGTATTCTTATCATAAACACCTTCAAAGACCACTTTTCCTCTACTAGACTGTCCCCCTTGGCTACAATCGGTAGTTACACGATACTTTAGATCATAGTATACTGACGGAACTTCTGGTACATTTACAGAACGTGAAATATTTCCACAGACTACCCCTCCTACTTTGTAGCCAAGTGTAATGTTATAATCTCCAGGAGGCACATCGGCCAATACATAGACATAATCTCTTCCTCCATTCATACTTGGATAAAATTCCTTGGTATAAGGGAACTTTACAGTAAAAGTCTTCCCCGCTAAGTTCCAAGGTCCTGTAGTATTATAGGTAACAGAAGTTCTTCCATCCTTACGTGTAAGCGTGACTACTAAGTGACGATTATCAGTAATGAAACCAGTAAGTCTACTCTGCGAAGGATCATTAGAACCAAAAACAATGGTACTACCTCTGTTAGAAGCGTCCAAGACCAAGCGAGGATTATCTGATACAATAGGAATTTTATTCAAGAAGCTATTCTGCGATGCATTTCTTGTAAGATTGATTGTATAATATACACAGTTCTGTCTAGAAAATCCTGGATTGAAGTATGTATTATGGTACTCTACTTTAAATTGATTACTTGAATGTGCATCTTCTATGATTTGTGTATTTTGGTTAACCTGATCATGATAGTACATAAACTCTTTGGTAGGCAAGTTAATAACAGGTACCCCATCATGCTCATATCGAGCAGAAGGTGTATAGACACCCCCTCCGCGCGGTGGTCGAGGTGCCCGGGTCGAAGTCCGAGTCGAACC
>ERZ773060.280-NODE-280-length-20631-cov-3.18852_pt1 | contig 20631 bp, 24 predicted proteins | sample MGYA00580628_ERZ773060 | MGnify/ENA primary metagenome ERZ773060 (study PRJEB29015, sample SAMEA2738019) | human oral metagenome | biome: human oral; feature: human-associated habitat; material: dental | place: China | collected 2045 ... | reverse complement strand
GTCGGGGGTGCTCATGCTTGGGTTCCTTTGGGTTTGGGTTGTTTTAGGGCTGCCTGAAAGGCGGTTTTCCGTTTTCAGGTAGCCTTTCCGTTTCTTGCTTGGGGCTGCCTGAACTTGCCTTTGCTTGTCGGATGAGGGTATCCGTCCTACTGCCGTTTCCAAATCGGGCTACCTGAAAACCGCCAGGCCGGATTCTCGAAACCGACATTTGGGGCGGCGGATTTGCCGGATACGGATATTCAATCCGATGCTGAAGCAATTAATTGAATAACATGGCAAATAATTCTTCAGGTAGCCTTTCCTGCTTGCAGCTTGGCCGCCTTGGGGAAAGGCCGTCTGAAAATGGTTTTTTGATTTTCAGGTAGCCTTTTGTTTGCCTGGCGGGGCTACCTGAAAAACAGCCGCTGTTTTCAATACACGTCGCGCTGGTAGCGGCCTTCCTGGCGCAGGTTGTCGAGGTATTCATCTGCGTCGTCGGGGCTCAGGCCGCCTTGTTCGACGATGGTGTCGAGCAGGGCCTGTTCCACGTCTTTGGCCATGCGCGAGGCGTCGCCGCAAACGTAGATGTGCGCGCCCTGCTGCAGCCATTGCCACAGTTCGGCGGCTTCTTCTCGGATTTTGTGCTGCACGTAGATTTTCTCTTCCTGATCGCGCGACCAGGCGAAATCGTATTTGTTGAGCAGGCCGTCTTTCGCCCAGCCCTGCCATTCGGTTTGGTAGAGGAAGTCTTGGGTGAAGTGCTGGTTGCCGAAAATCAGCCAGTTTTTGCCATTGTCGCCGTTGGCGGCGCGCTGCTGCATGAAGGCGCGGAAGGGGGCGACGCCGGTGCCCGCGCCGATCATGATCACGGGCGTTTCCGGGTTTTCAGGTAGCCTGAAGCGGGGGTTTTCTTCCACGAACACGCGCACGCTGCCTTCTTCTTCCAGCCGCCCGCCCAGAAAGCCGGAGGCGGCGCCGGTGCGCGGGATGCCGTTGTGTTCGTAGCGCAGCACGCCCACGGTGAGGTGCACTTCCTCGCCCACTTCTTCGGGCGCGGAGGAAATGGAATAGAGACGCGGGGCGAGCGGGCGCAGCAGGCCGGCGAGCTGCTCGGCGGTGAGCGCGGCGGGGTATTGCGACACGATGCCGGCAATCGGGTTGGCGGCGGCGTAGGCGGAAGCGTCGGTGGCGGCCTGCTTCAGCTCGGGGTTGCCGGAGATTTCGGCGTAGCCCTGCACGAACTGCGGGGTGTTCAGGCCGATTTCCCAATCGTGCAGCAGGGCTTCGCGCACGGTTTTGCCCTGCCCGCCCGCGTTCACCGGCTCGTCGCCCTTGAGCGAGACGGCGGCGAGGATTTCGTCCACGACGGCGGGGTCGTTTTCAAACCATACGCCCAGCGCGTCGCCCGCACGGTATTGCAGGCCGGAGCCGGAGAGGTCGATTTCGATGTGGCGCACGTCTTTTTCCGAATCGCGGCCGGTGATTTTCTGGCGGGCGAGCAGGGTGGCGGGGAAGGGGTTGGCTTTGTTGTAGGCGGATGCGGGCGCGGCGATGGCGCAGGCGTTTTATGAAGCCAATAAGGCGGAGATGGAGCGCGGGGCGCAAACAAGCTGGGCGGCGCGTGGGGTGTTGGATTTGATGAAAATCCGCGCCCGCGATGGGCATGAAGCGTTTGATAGCGAATTGCAAAACGACCCTGTGTCCAGCGAAAACGCGCCTTTTGCCAACGCGATGAAGTTTTGGACGGAGCTGCCGAGCGATTTGGTGTATTTCGGCGCGCTAGACCCGAGCTTGGGCAAAGCAGGCGCAAGCCGCGACCCGAGCGCGATTTTGGTGGGCGGCTATCAGCGCAGCACGGGCAAGCTGTTTGTGGTGGCGGCGCAGATTAAAAAACGGCTGCCCGATTTGATTATTGAAGATGTGATACGGCTGCATCAGCAATACCGCTGCGCGTTGTGGTTTGTAGAGACGGTGCAGTTTCAGGAATTTTTAAAAGACGAGCTGGTGAAACGCAGCGCGGCGCGGGGCTGCCCTGTGCCTGCGCGGGCGGTGAAGCCGATTGCGGATAAGCTGCTGCGGATTGAAACCTTGCAGCCGCACATGGCAAACGGCTTGATTTGGCTGCACGACACGCAAGCCACGCTGATTGAGCAGCTGCGCCATTTTCCCAAGGCGGCGCACGATGATGGACCAGATGCGCTGCAAATGCTTTGGGCGGGCGCAACCAGCAACGCTGCGCCGATTGAATGGCACAGCACGGCGGATGATGATTTTGACGACAGGGAAATCAAAAGCAAATGGGCGTGTTAAGGCAGCCTGAAACCATTTTATCCCTTTGCGTTTAACCCCCTTTTAAACACGGCATAAAACATGGCAAAAAAAGCGAAATTTAACCCCAAAACCCCCGCGCAACAGCCCACCCCAGAAGCGCAGCAGCAAACGCAAGAAGCGCGGATTACCGCCAATGGGCGCGTGATTAGCGAGCACCCCGCCACCTTTATCACGCCTGCCAAGCTGCGTGCGCTGTTTGAGGATGCCGAGGGCAACGATATTCAAGCGCAGCATGAATTGTTTGCCGATATGGAGGAGCGCGACAGCGCGATTGCTGCCGCGCTGGCGACACGCAAGCTGGCGGTGCTGGGGCTGGATTGGCGGGTTGCCGAGCCGCGCCATGCCAATGGCAGCGGCAAAGATAAGCGCGAGCCCCCCGAGAGCAGCTTACCGCCGCCGCGCAAGGTTATTTTGACAACCTTGCCCACATGGACGATTTGCTGATGGATTTGATGGACGCGGTGGGGCATGGTTTTGCCGCGCTGGAAATTGCATGGCAGCAGCAAGGCAGCCTGAATGCTCCCGCGCGGTTTAACCTGATACCGCAAAGCTGGTTTCGCTGGGATACGCACGATAACTTGCTGCTGAAAACCCCTGATAACCCCACGGGCGAGCCGCTGTGGGCGATGGGCTGGGTGGTGCATCAACACAAAAGCCGCAGCGTGCAGGCGGCGCGCAATGGACTGTTTCGCACGCTGGCGTGGCTGTATATGTTTAAACACTATTCAGCGCACGATTTTGCCGAGTTTTTGGAGCTTTACGGCATGCCGATTCGCATCGGCAAATATGGCGCAGGGGCAACCGAAAAGGAAAAGCAAACCTTGCTGCGGGCGGTGGCGGAAATTGGGCACAACGCGGCGGGCATTATGCCCGAGGGCATGATGATTGAGCTGCACCAAGCGGCATCGGGCACAACGGCGGGCAACAACCCCTTTATGACCATGATTGAATGGTGCGAAAAATCTGCCACACGGCTGATTTTGGGGCAAACCTTGACCAGCGGCGCGGATGGCAAAGCCAGCACCAATGCGCTGGGGAAGATTCACAATGAAGTGCGGCATGATTTGCTGGTGGCGGATGCGCGGCGGTTGGCACAAACCATTAACCGGCAAATTTTAGAGCCGTTTTTGCGGGTGAACTTTGCCATTGGCGAAGAGACGCGCCTGCCGCAGTTTGAATTTGACACACGCGAGGTGGCGGATTTGGCGGCGATTGCCGAGGCGTTGCCGAAATTGGTGGATGTGGGCGTGCAAATTCCCGAACGCTGGGCGCGGGATAAGCTGGCGATTCCCGATGCGCAGGATGGCGAGATGCTACTAGGGCGCAAAACGCAAGAGAGCAGCGACGCAGAACCCCCAGCCGATGGCAAACAAAGCAACACACGCCATGACAAAGCAGGCGCGAAAAACGCAGCAGGACAGCCTGAAAAAGGCAAACCGCCCGCCGCGCTGAATTATCGCCATGTTGCCCTGAATGCGCAGGGGCAAATTGCCCCCGCTTGGGATGTGGCGTTTGAAAATGGGGTGGAAGATTATTTGCGCGAGGCGAAGTTTGCCGCCCAGCTTGAACCCATGCTGCAAGATTTGGGGCGCGCGCTGGCGGAGGGCGAAGATTATGAAGCGGTGGAACACCGCTTAATCGCCGCCTATCCCACGCTGGACACGCGCCGCTTGCAAGAGGCTTTAACGCGGGTGCTGTTTGTGGCGGATTTGTGGGGGCGCGCGCAGCCGTAATCTTTTGCTGCCAGAGGCAGCCTGAAAATGCCGTTAAACCCTTTTTTGAATGAACCCTATGCAACCCAATCTTTCCCTAGCCCTAAACCTGCCGCCCGAGGGAGCATTGCGCTATTTTGATAGCCTAAACCTGCCCTTACCCGCCAACGCCAGCGAAGCCGTTGCCCAAGCGGCGACCAAGGCGCGCAGCATTGCGGGGATTTATCAGCAAGAGATTGTGGGCGATTTGTTGAACAGCTTGCGCCAAAGCGCGGCGGAAGGCACGCCGTTTGCGACATGGCGCAAAAACGCGCTGGCAATGCTGCGCGAGCGCGGGCTGGCTTTGGATAAAGCAGGCGATATGGTGCAGCAAAGCACGGGCGAAGTGGTGGGCACAGGCTTAACGCGCCATCGTTTGCAAACCATTTTCCAAACCCAAATGACCAATGCCCGCATGGCCAGCCTTTGGCAAAAGCTGCAAGAGAACAAAGATGCCCGCCCCTATTTGCAATACAGCGCCATTAACGATGCACGCGCCCCGCGCATCGGGCGTTGGATAATGTGGTGTATCCGATTGACGACCCCTTTTGGGATTATTTCTACCCGCCCAATGGCTTTCGCTGCCGCTGCTATGTGATGGCGTTGGCACCACGCGATGTGGCGCGTGCAGGACTGACGGTGTCGCACAGCAGCCCCGAGCAGTTTAGCGAGATGGTGATAACCAACCGCAAGGGGCAAAGCCACACGCGCACCCGCATCACGCTTGCCGATGGCAGAAGTTTCACGCCCGATAAAGGCTTTGATAACAATGTAGGCAAAAATCATTTGGCGCAGCTGGGACAGTTGCAGATGGAGCGAGCGGTGGATTTGCCGCCGCGGCTGGCAAGCATGGCGGTGGGGGAGGCGTTGAAAGACCCTGCTTTTTCCCAAGCCATTGCACAGCAGTTTCGTGAACGATTTGATTATTTGCAAAACCATTTTGGCAGTAATCAAATGCTGCATATTGGCGTGTTATCGCCATCCGTTTTGGATGCGTTAGATAAGCGTGGTTTAATGCCACAATCTGCTGTGATTAGCATGGGCGATGCGGATATAACCCACGCAATGCGCGAAGGGAAAATTGCGCGTGGGCAAGCCTTACCAGATGATGTGTTACGCGAAATCCCTACCCTGCTACAAAATCCTGATGCGGTGTATTTGCAAACGAATAGAAATAAGCCTGTTTTGTGGTTTGTATATGAAACCGAAAAAGGGAAATTGGTGCTGCTTTTGGATAGAGCGGATAAGAAAAGCCAACGGAAAATGAATATAGTGATAACTGGTGGCAAGATTTTTAGCTGGAATGCGTCTTTAAAACAACACGAGCTAATTTGGGGGAAAGCATTGGAAGATTGAAAGCAAGGGGCGTTGGGACTCGAACCCACATAATACTAACGCCAGCTGCGCCGTAACCGTTACCATTTGGAAACTACCCCTTGCTGTTGGCATTTTAACCCCATTTAAACCCATGAAACAAGATGATTGAAATTCAAATAGACAACCTTTTTGTGGTGCAAAATCAGATAGAACGCTTGTCGCGCGGCGTAAGCGACAACCGCTATTTGCTGATGCGGCGGCTGGCGGGCACGATGCGCTATGCGGTGGCGCAAAATTTCAAACAGGGCGGCCGCCCCGAATGGCTGGCATTGAAGTATCGCAGCGGCATTCCGCTGAACGACACGGGCGCGCTGCGCCAAAGCATAGACGAGCTGTCGGATAACGACACCGCGCTGGTGGGCACGAATATGGTTTATGCGGCGATTCACCAATTTGGCGGCTGGGCGGGACGCAACAATAAGGTGTTTATTCCCGCGCGCCCGTTTTTGCAATTGACCAATGAGGACAAGCAAGATTTGCTGGATGATGTGCAGGATTATTTTGCCAGCTTAATCAGCTAAAACCGAATAACCCCAAAAACGCGCGTTTGGCGCGTTTTTTTGCGCGGGTGCTATCTATCCCTATCCTTATTCTCTTATCGCGTTTCTCGCGCGTTTTAAACGCCTTTTAAACACTATTGCTGCGCCGTTATCCCAAGGCAGCCTGAAAAATAGCTTTCAGGCTGCCTTTTTTGCGCGGCGCAATCAGGCAAAACGGGGGCGCAGCCGTGCCACTCTTTGTCTTGTTTTGCTGCGCTCATAATGCCGCCATCCCATAAAGGACAACCCATGAAACGCAAAAATCAGCATTTGGCGTTAGCCGCTTGCAGCTTTGAGGTGTTGGGGCAAATGGGCAAGCGCATTCAGCTTTTGCCTTATGGCGAGTTTCGCGCGATTGACGGACGACCGACCGATGCGCCCGCTTGGTTTTTAACCGAGGAGAACGGGCACGATGTGGCGGCATTAGCCAATCAAGCGCGCACGCAGTTGGTGGTGGATTATGAACACCAAACCTTGCACAAGGAAACCAATGGGCAGCCTGCGCCAGCGGCGGGATGGATGACGTGGCTGGGGTTTACCCCACGCGGTTTGTTTGCCGAGGTGGATTGGACCGACAACGCCCAACGCCTGATTGCCAACCGCGAATACCGCTATATATCGGCGGTGTTTGCTTATGACACGCAAGGCTATGTGCGCAAACTTTTGCACGCGGCTTTAACCAATTATCCCGCTTTGGACGGCATGGACGAGGTGCTCGCCGCCGCCAGCGCGCAATTTTTACCCCCAATGGAGACGCAAAACCCCATGAATGCTTTATTACAACAGCTTTTTGGCTTGCCAAACGAAGACCAATTGAAAGACGCTTTAACCGCGCTTTTGGCAGCCAAACCTCAAACCGTCGCCCTGAGCGCGCAGATGTTTCAAGACATCGCCGCCAAGGATGAAAAGATTGCGGCGTTATCGGCGCAAGTGGCGCAGGCAAAAAACGCGCCTGCCAACACGCCTGATTTAACCCAATACGCACCGGTGAGTGTGGTGCAGGAGTTGCAACAGCAAATTGCTGCGCTCACCGCCCAGCGCGATGCCGATAAAGGCGCGGAATTGATTAGCGCTGCGCTGGCGGCGGGCAAATTGCTGCCTGCGCAAAAAGAATGGGCAGAGGGTGTGTTGAAGCAGCCGAACGGCTTGGCGTTTTTGAGCGGCTTTATTGAGCAGGCGCAGCCGATTGCCGCGCTGGCGGGCAACACGCAAACGCAGGCAGCGGGCGCAGGCGACGCGCATAAAGTGGCCGCTTTAACGGCGGAGCAAAAAGCCGCCGCCAAGATGCTGGGCATGAGCGAAGCCGATTTTGCCCAAACGCTAAACGGCGATAAGGCAGCCTGAAAAAACAAAACATGGAGCGGGCGCGATGCCGCCGCAAGATTTTTAACCCTTTAACACAAGGAAATCCACATGGATAAAGCCGCGATTTTAACCGCGCTAACCGCGCAGTTTCGCAAAGAATTTCAAAACGGCTTGGCAAGCGTAGAGCCCAGTTTTTCTGCCATTGCCATGACCATCCCCAGCAGCACCGCCACCAACACTTATGCGTGGCTGGGCAAGTTTCCCAAAATGCGCGAATGGGTGGGCAGCCGCCAAATCGGCAAGATGGCGAAGCAGGCGATGAGCTTGGAAAACAAGAAGTTTGAAGCCACGGTGGGCGTGGAGCGTACCGATATTGAAGACGACCAAGTGGGCATGTATCGCCCGATGATGCAAGCGATGGGCGAATCGGCTGCCACGCTGGCTGATGATTTGGTGTGGGGCTTGTTGCCCAAGGGCAAAACCACGCTGTGCTATGACGGGCAGAACTTTTTTGATACCGATCACCCTGTGTTTGCCAACAACGATGGCACGGGGGCAAACACCCCCACCAGCAACATCACCACAGGCACGGACAACGATGCGCCGACTTGGTATGTGGTGGATGACACCAAAACCTTGAAGCCTTTGATTTTCCAAGAGCGCACCGCGCCCGAGTTTGAAACTAAGTTTGACCCATCCAAATCCGACAAGGTGTTTATGGAGGATGTGTATTTATACGGCAGCCGCCGCCGTTGCAATGCGGGCTTTGGCTTGTGGCAACTGGCGCACATGGCGGAAAAAACCGCGCTTAACCGCGCCAATTTGGCAAAAATCATCGCGCAGATGATGACGATTAAGGCAGACGGCGGTTATGTGCTGAACGTGAAGCCCAGCCTGCTGGTTGTGCCGCCGCAATTGGAAGACGCTGCGCGCGAATTGTTGGAAGCCGACAAAATCAACGGCACCACCAACACGTTTAAAGGGCGTTTAAAGCTGCATGTGAGCGTGCATTTGGCGTGATGGCGCAGGCAGCCTGAAAACCGAGCGGGGAAGCGGCAGCCGCCGCGCCCCTAAACCATAAGGAAAAAGCTATGGCAAAAAACACACCCCAAACCCCAACGCAGCCTGAAAACGAAGCGGATAAGGTTGAGCAAAGCGCAACTACCCCTGAGCAGGAAGCACAGGCTGCCTTGCAAGCGGAAAACGCCGCCTTGCAGGCAGAAATCACCGCGCTGCGCGAAGCAAACGCTGCCTTAACAACCGAGCGCGATGCGGCGCAAGCTGCGCTATTGGCGGCGCAACAAGCAGCCGCCCAAGCAACCGCAACGCAGCCCGAAAACCCCGATGCCGACCCACGCCAAGCCATTTTGGCGTGCAGCGCGGACGGCGTGGAATTCTGGCGCGGCGGCGTGTTGTTTAATGGCGCATGGCAAACCGTTTACCGCGCCGAAGTGGGCGAAGAGGCTTGGCAGCGCATTGTGAACGAGCCGCGCTTGCGCATTAAATCGGCGGATGAATATGGCGCATAACGCTGTTTACGCCGATATGGGCGACATGGTGGCGCGCTTTGGCGAATTGGAAGTGTTGCAGATTGCCGACCGCAATGCCGACGGCGAGATTGATGCGGATGTGGTGGCGGTTGCCCTTGCTGATGCCAGCGCGGAAATTGATGCGTATTTGGGGCGGTTTAAACAGCCGTTTGCCGAAACGCCGCCGATTTTGCGCCGCTTGGCGTGCGACATCGCTCGCTATCGTTTAACCGCCACATCGGGCGTGTTGATTACCGACGAAATCCGCAATCGCTACAAAATTGACGTGTTGGAGCTGCTCAAAGCCTTATCGCGCGGCGAGGTGCAACTGGGGCTGGATAGCGCAGGGGCACAAGTGGCGACATCGGATAGCGGCGTAGTGTTTGCCAACAACAAAAACCGAATCTTTGCACGGGATGCCACATGATAACCACCCAAATTGAGCAAGCCATTTGCCTGCGGCTGCAATGCGGCTTGGGGCGCATGGTGCGCACGGTAAAAAGCTACAACGGCGAGGCAGACGACCTTGCTGCGCAAATCAAAACCCTGCCTGCGGTGTGGGTTACTTATGGCGGCAGCCGCGTGGAAACCATCAGCGGCGGCAGCCGTTCTCAAGACACCGCCACGTTTGCCGTGATGTGCGCCACGCGCAGCTTGCGCAATGAAGCAGCGCAGCGGCAAGGCGGCGTGGTGATGCAAGAAATTGGCAGCAACGATTTGATTGATGCGGTGCGCCGCTTGCTGGATGGGCAACGCTTGGGGCTGCCTGCCGCCGACAGCAGGGGGCTGGTGCCCAAAGCCATCCGCGCCATTGCCAACCATGCGCTGGTGCAGCAGGCGGCGGTGAGCGTGTATGCGCTGGAATATACCCTGCGCTTGAACCGCCATGCTTTGGAAAACGACCGTTTCCCCGAGCCGCAAAGCGACAGCACGCATCCTGATTATGTGTTTACCCGCTATCAGGGCGAGACGAGCGCGCCTTATCCGCCGTTTGAATATTTGGATAGCTTGATTTTTGACCCCCAAGCCGAAAACGCCAAAATCCCGCTGACGGCGCAATTTTGGCAAGACTGACCGTTTATCTTGAAGGAATCCGAATGAATAAAATCATGGTAGTAGCAGAAGTGGGCTTGCGTGTGCCGCTGGCGCATAACCCGCATGAATATATTGAGCAAACGCCTGTGGAAGTGGATGGCGATGATGTGTATTACCGCCGCGCCGTTGCCGATGGCGATTTGCTGATTTTGAGCAACGATGCGCCGAGCGCTGCCGAGCAGTCCAATCAGCAGCATGAAAACGGGCTTGCAGGTTTGGGCGAAAGCCAAAACGCGAAGAAAGGCAAATAACCATGGCAGAACACATTAGCTTTGACACCATCCCCAGCAGCATCCGCGTGCCCGGGCAGTATATTGAATTTAACACGCGCAATGCGGTGCAAGGTTTGCCGCAAAACCCGCAATCGGTGCTGTTGCTGGCGCCGATGTTGGCAAGCGGCACGCACGAGCCTTTAACCCCTGTGCAATTGTTTAGCGATGCGCAGGCGGGCGATTTGTTTGGGCGCGGCTCGTGGGCGCAATTGATGGTGCGCCAAGCGTTTAAAAACAACGCTTATTTGGATTTAACCGTGATCGGCTTGCCCGACCACAGCGCGGGCGTAGCCGCCACAGGCAGCCTGAAAATAGACGGCACGGCGCAAACTGCCGCCAGCATCAGCATCACCATCGGCGGCGTGGCGGTTGCGGTGGCGGTGTCTGCCAACCAAAGCGCGGCAGAGGCGGTGGAAAAACTGGCGGCGGCGGTGAATGCTGCTGCCCTGCCTGTATCGGCCGCCACCGAGCAAGGCAGCCTGAAATTGACCGCGCGCAGCAAAGGCGCAATCGGCAACGAAATTAGCCTTGCCTGCGATATGGGTGCAAGCGGCTTTACTGGCAGCATCACCGCCATGAGCAACGGCGCACAAAACGCCGACATCGCCGCCGCGCTGGATAAGGTGGCAGGCAAGCATTACCACATTATCGTGTCGCCGTTTAGCGATGCAGCCAATGCCAAAGCGTTGAGCCAACACATCACCCAAGTATCCAACGCCATTGAGCAGCGCGGCTGCATCGGCGTGATTGCCCAGCGCGGCACGATGCCGCAGGGCGCAAGCCTGACCGCCCAGCTAAACGACGGGCGCATCACCTGCGCTTGGTATAAGGGCGCAGCCGAGGCGTGCGGCATCATTGCAGCGGGCTATGCGGCGGTGTTGGCGTTTGAGGAAGACCCCGCCCGCCCCTTGAACACGCTGGAAATCAAAGGGCTGAACATCACGCCCGATGAGCAATGGCCGCTGTTTAACGAATGCAACAACGCGCTGTATAACGGCTTAACGCCGCTGACGGTGGTGGCAGGCAAGGTGCAGATTATGCGGGCGGTGTCCACCTACACCAAATCGGCGGCAAATGTGGACGACCCCGCGCTGTTGGACATCACCACCATCCGCACGCTGGATTACACGCGCCGCGCGATTAAAGAGCGCATCGCCTTGCGCTTTCCGCGCGACAAATTGAGCGACCGCTTGCTGCCCAAGGTGAAAAGCGAGATTTTGGATGTGCTGTTAAAGCTGGAACAAGCCGAGATTATTGAAAACGCCGAAGCAAACAAGGGCAAGCTGGTGGTGAGCCGTAGCTTGCAAGATGCCAACCGCGTGAATGCTGCCATCCCTGCCGATGTGGTGAATGGCTTGCATGTATTCGCGGGGCGGATTGATTTAATCCTATAAGGCAGCCTGAAAACCGCTTGATATACCCAAACAGGGCGCGGCAAGACCAACGCGCCCCATCATCAACACCCAATACAAGGACAACACCATGAGCGATGCCACCTATGCCGGCACGATTATTATGGAAGTGAACGGGCGCGATGTGGAAATCATCAGCCTAAAACCACAAACCACCACGGGGCGCAAGCCGGTGAAAACCATGAACCGCCAAGGGCGCGTGATGGGCTATGCCGACGGTATCACCGAGCATAAATTGAGCGCGACCGCCGCCATTCCGATTGACGGCACAGAGATTGATTGGGGCAACATCACCCGCGCCAAAATCACCATTTACCCCATCAATAAAGAGGACAAGCGCGAGTCGTATTTGGATTGTTTCAGCACCGAAATCAGCGAGCAATACGAAGCCGATAACGAGGCGCGCATTGATATTGAACTGATTGCGCTGCATAAAATTGTAGAGTAAGGATAATCCATGAAACACAGTTTTACCCTGCAATATGGCTTGGAATACAACGGCGAGACCCATTTTCAGGCTGCCTTAAAGCCGCTGACCATCGGCGGCGAGTTAAACGCGATGGATGCGATTGATAACCTGCCCGCGCTGCCCGAAAACCCGAGCGAAGCGCAGCAATCGCGCCGCGCGGTGCAAGAGACGCTGATTTATTGGGCGCAGCAATTATCCATTGACGGCATCCCGCAAGACATCATCACCGCCGATTATCTGCTCAACCATTTGAGCGGCGCGGATTACAGCCTGCTGGTGGACGAAATGGAAACCCTGCGCTCAAAATCCACCGCCGCTACGGAAGCCCCCGCGCCCCCCGCAGCGGCAGCCTGAACACCCCGCGCAGCAGCCAAACCGCCCATCAGCAATACCGCCAAGCGGTGATTATGCTGGCACGCGCGGGGCTGGGCGCGGCGGACGTGCGCGCCATGTGCCACGCTGAACTAACAGCATGGCTGCAAGACTTGCTTGCCAGCATGGGCATTCACAGCCCCACAGGCGGCGAAGTGATTGTGTCGCGGCGGCTGCCGAAACCTAGCGCATAAGCTATTGGATGCATGGGGCGAAGCCTTTACCATCTATCCCTATCTAGCCTTTAAACGATAATTAACCATGAGTTAATTTAAGTTTAAAGGCTATTTTTTATGGCAAGTGGCGACATGAATTTGGTGCTATCGCTGACGGGGCGCGATGGCGGGGCAAGACGCTTATTACAACAAACGCAAGAGGAATTGGCGCGGCTTAACAGGGCGCAAGCTGCCCGCAACCGCGCCAATCGCCCTTATGAAATCGCGGGGGTGCGCGCCGAGCGCGAGATTCGCCGTGAGATTGCCCAAACCCAAGCTGCCTACAACCGCCTTGCCCGCAGCGGTCGCGCTTCGCACAACGATTTAGCCCGCGCGGCAACGGCTACGCGCAACCGCATCCGCGAGTTAAACGATGAGCTGCGGCAGGGCGCAGGTGGCTGGCGCAGCCGAATGGGGGCAATCGGGCGCGGGGCGGCAACGGTGGCGGCGGGCAGCGCGGCAGCTTATGCGGCGGTGCGCCCCGAAGTGGAGCGCTATAAGGCTTTGGATATGCGCCTGCGCGAGGTTACTTGGGCGGCGCATGGCGAAACGCGCGGCGCGGATACGGCTTGGCTGCAACGCGAGGGCATGGCGCAAACCAAAGCCCTTGCGCTGGCATTGGTGCGGCAAAACGGCGGCAGCAGCGATTTGGCATTGGATACGCTATCGGGGATGTTGGCAAACGGCATGAGCTGGGCGGATGTGCAGAAAAACGCAGCGGCAACGCACGCCATGGCACGCGCGGCAGGCGAAAACGGACAATACGATGGCGCAGCAGCGGCAAAGCTGGCAAAAACCTTTGCCGATAACGGGCTGGATGTGGCGCGTGCTTCGCAAATGGCGGCGCAATCGGGCATGCAGGGTACGTTTGAGATTGCCAATATGGTGCGCGATTTGCCGTCGCTGCTGCCCGATGCTAAGGCGGCGGGGTTTAGCGGCGAGGCGGGGCTGGCTTATTTGCTGTCGGCGTTGCAATCGGCATCCAATAAGGCGGGCACGCCCGACGAAGCGGCAAATAACGTGAAAAACGTGTTGCAAAAAACGCTATCGGCAGATACCACCAAACGCATGGATAAGCTGCTGAAAACATCGGGCAGCAAGGCGGATTGGCAAAAAATGGTGTTGGATGGGCAAAAGCAGGGCAAAAACGCGGTGCAGGTGTTGGCGGATTTTGCGCAAACGCTGTTGAGCAAGGATAAGGGCTTTCAGGCGGTTAAGGCGCGGGCAGACAAGGGCGATGAAGCGGCGAAGCAGCAAATGGCGACCATGCAGGCGTTTATGGTGAGCAAGCTGATGCCTGATATGCAGGCGCGGGCGGGCTTGAATGCGATGATGGATGCCGAGCAGATGCGCCAGTATTTTGATGGCTTGATGGGCAACAAGACGGATGTGATTGGTGGCAAAAATCAATTTATGGCGATGGGCGAAGCGGCGAAGCAGGAAAAGGCGCAGGCGGAAAAAGAATTGAGCCTGCAAAGCTCGCAGTTTTTTGCCACGGTTGCCGAGGGCGAAACCAAGCTGGCGCAATTGACGGCGCAGTTTCCTGTGGCTACTGAGGCGTTAAAGGCTTTGGCAGCGGCAGCGAGCGCGGCGGCATTGGCGCAGGGGGCGATGGCGATGCTGGGGCGCGGTGGGGGCGGTGGCGCAGGTGGTGCGATGGGACGCATGGGCGGCTGGCTACGCGGGGCGGCGGCAAGCGTGGGCGGTTGGTTTGCGGCGCGGCGCTCGCAGGCGGCATCGGCGGCAGGCAGGGCAGGACAGGCAATCGGCGGCGCGGTACGCGCGGCGGGCGGATGGCTGGGCGGAATGGGCAGGAATGCGCTGGGTGCGGTGGCGGGTAATCCGACCGCGCTGGGCAAATGGGGCGCGGCGGGCTTGCTGCTGCATTCGGGCAGCCTGAATGCGGGCGAGAGCGAATTGTTGGCAAGGGCGCAGGCGCAGCGTGGGCGGCAGCCCAATATTATCCGCTTTGGACAGCCTGAAAATGGCACACGCGCGGCATCTGCTGCGCCTGCTGCCCCTGCGGAAAAGCTCGCCCCCATCATTACACAGCAAACGGCGGCGTATCAAACCGCCACGCAGGCGCAAACCGCGAGCTTTCAGGCTGCCTTGGCGGCAGATACGGCGGCGGTGGGCGGCAAGCTGGATGCGATTAACGGCACACTGGGCGGGTTGAACCAAACCATTCAAAACAATGTGCATGTGCAGCTGGATGGGCGTTTGATTGCGGAAAACGTGTCGCGCCATCAAGTGAATATGTTTAACCGAGGAGCTGGGCAATGAGTATGTGGCACACGGTGTTGCAGGATGCGTCGTTTCGCGATGTGCGCTTTGATGTGGTGGCGTTGGATGAGCAAGATGGCAAGGCGTTGGTGGAGCACGCCCGCCCGTTTACCGATGGCGTGTGGCTGGAAGATATGGGCAGCACGGGGCGGCAGGTGCAAGTGGAGGCGGTGTTTTGGGGCAAGGGCTACCACAGCCGTTTGAACGCGCTGGTGGAAGCCTTGATGGTGCGCGGCGCGGGGGTGTTAGTGCATCCTGTGTGGGGGCGGCTGCAAAACATGATAGCCGCCAGCTGGCATTTTCATCACGATGCGGACAATGTGGATTACGCCACGTTGAGCATCACGTTTCGTGAAAGCGGCGAGCCGCAAAAGATTTTTGTGTTTGAAAACGCCTTTTTGATGGCGATTGAACGCTTAATCGCGCGGCTGGATGCTTACCGCGCGGCGTTGGAAGGCTGGATTGATGCGCTCACCATGGCAAAACAAAGCGGGGGGGCGCTAATCGGCAGCGCGTTTGGCTTTGCCAGCGCGGCAAGGGGCGCATGGGCGGCGTTGCGCGATTTGTTTGATGTGGGGAGTTTGGGATTAGGCGGGCACGAGAGCGGCGGCGCGGGCGATGGCGCAGGCAGTAAAAGGCTGTGGCGCGAGATGCACAGCATGGTGCAGGCGGGATTGTTTCAGGCTGCCGCGATTGGCGCGGATGGCGCGGTGCACACGGCAGATGTGCGCAGCGCGAAAAGCCGTTTTGATGCGCTGCTGCGCGCGGCGGATGCGGTGGCGACGGTGGAGCAGCGCATGGCAGTGGCTGCAAACAGCAACACACGCCGTGGCAGCGATTGGGCAGAGCGGGCGCAGGTGGGGCAAGTGTTGCGCTTGATGGCGCTGGAGACGATGTTTCAGGCTGCCTGCCTGTTGCTGGAACACGAGGGCGACAGCATGACTGCGCCCGATGTGTGGCACATCAACCGCGCGGTGCGGCAGCGCACGGCGGCGGAAATTGCCCGCTTGCGCGCCACGCTGGCGGCGATGCCCGACAAGACACAGGCTTATGATGCGGTGTATGCCGTGGTGGAAACGCTGCGTGATGCGGCGGCGCATTTAAACCTGCTGGCGATTGCCGTGCTGAACCAAAAACCGCCGTTGATTGCGCGCCCTGCGCCGTTAAGCGGTACGGTGCATCAATTGGCGTTTGCTTGGTATGGCGATATTGCCCGCGCGGATGAATTGATACGGCTTAATCCGCAGCTGCGCCATCCTTGCTTTATCCAAATGGGAGAGATGATGAATGGCTACGCCCAATAATTTGTATGACAACCAAATTGTGCTGCGCATTGGCGGCATGGAACATCGCACATGGCAAAGCTACGATATTGACAGCGATTTTTTGATTCCTGCCGATGGCTTTGACTTTGAGCTGGGCGTGGCGGCAACACAGGGGCAAATCCCCGATTTAACAGGGCAACGCTGCGAAGTGGTGATTAACGGCGAAACGGTGCTCACAGGCATTATCGGCAACCAGCGCGATGAGAAAGACAAGGGCAGCCGCTCGCTGCGCTTAACAGGGCGCGATTTGGCTTGCTTGCTGGTGGATTGTTCTGCGCCGCAGGTGAATGTGAAGGGCATGACGGTGCTGGCGGCGGTGCAAAAGCTGGTTGCGCCGTGGAGGCAATATCTGCCCCGCGTGGTATTAAAAGCGGAAAACAACCTAACGCTGGATAAGGTGGATATTGAACCGAGCGAAAGCGCGTGGCAGGCGTTAAGCCATGTGGCGAACTCGGTGGGCTTGCATGTGTGGCTGGAAGCGGATGGCACGCTGGTGGTGGGTGGTGCGGATTATTCGCAAGAACCTGTGGCGACGCTGTGTTGGAGCAGGAACGATAACCGCCGCAATGTGGAGCGCATCAATATTGAGCGCGATGTGGACAATCGTTTTTCGGAAGTAACCTTTTTGGCGCAATCACATGGCAGAAGCGGCAATGCGGCGAAGCATGATTTAAAGTGGGTGTGGCAAGACCCGTCTATGCCTTTACACAAACCGAAAACGGTGGTGGTGGCGGACGCGGATAATTTGGAAGCATTGAAACGGCAGGCGAAAAAGCAGCTTTCCGATTGGAAGCTGGAAGGCTTGACGATTACCGTTACCGTGGGCGACCACAAAACGGCGGCGGGCGTGTTGTGGGCGGCGGGGCAGCGCGTGCATTTGATTGACGAGGAAGAAGGCATTGATGCGATTTTCTTTGTGATGGGGCGGCGGCTGATGTTGAGCCGTATGGGCGGCACGCAAACGGAGCTGCGGCTGAAAGAAGATGGGGTGTGGACACCTGATGCCTATGCGCAAAAAGCGGAGCGGGCGCGTAAACGCAAGGGCAAACGCAAAACGGCACGGGGCAAGGATAAGGGCGAGGAGTTGAAAAGCAGATGAGTTTGGCAAAATTAGCACAGCGCACCGCGCAGGTAGCGCGGGGCGTGCAAGATGGGATTCGGCAGGCATTTCGCGGCAAGGTGGCGGCGACGCAATCGGGCGAGCCGATTCAGCGGGTGCAAGTGCTGGGGTTGGCTGATGAAACGCTGCAAGATGTGGAGCAATTGCAGCAATTTGGCTTTACCAGCCATGCGCCAGCTGGCAGCGAGATGATTGTGTTGCCTTTGGGCGGCGATACCACGCATGGGATTGTGATTGCCAGCGAGCATGGCAGCTTTCGGGTGAAAAATCTGCAAGGCGGCGAGGTGGCAGTGTATGACCAATCGGGCAGCAGCATTGTGTTGAAGCAGGGGCGGCTGATTGAGATGGACTGCGATAATTTGGTGATTCGCGCCAAGCAAAAGGTGTGGATTGACAGCCCGCTGGTGGAGGCAAGTGCGCAGGTGTTGGCAAAAGGGCAAATCACAGGACAAAACGGTTTAGCCATTTCGGGCGGCGAAGGCGGCGATGCGGTGCGCATCAGCGGCAGCCTGAAAACTACGGGCGATGTGGTGGCGGGGGCAATCTCGTTGCAACAACACACACATCGCGGCGACAGCGGGGGGACAACGGGGGCGGCGCAATAACACATGGATGGAAACAAGCAGAGGCAGCCTGAAACGGTTTATTCGTTTTGGCTGCCTTTTTTTTTGGGGCGAAGCCATGCGCCTGCCTGCCCTGCTTTGCTGCGCCGTATGATGCCAGCATGGATAAAGAATTGAACCCTTTAACCGGCGATTACACGGGACGCGCCGTTAAAAAACTGCAAAACGCGGTGTATATCCGCTTGCGCACGCCGCTGGGCACATGGTGGGCGGATAAGAGCATCGGCTCGCTGCTGCATCTTTTGCAGCGCGAAAAAGATGTGGCGCGGCTTGCTAGCAGAGCAGTATGCGATGGAAGCCTTGCAGCCGATTGTGGATGATGGGCGAGCGCAACAAATCAGCGTAACCGCCACACAGCCGCACAATGGCTGGTTGCTGCTGCGCATTCGCGTGGAAACAGCGCAGGGCGGCTTTGATTATGACCACCGTGTGCCGATTGTGTAGGGCCGCCTGAAAATGCCTGTTTAACCGTTTTTAAAAAGATTTTAAACCCATGTTTACACCCCCTGATTTTGACACCATACGCGCGGCGATTTTGCGCGACACGCAATCGCTGATACCCGATGCCGACATCAGCGCCGATAGCGACCATTATGTGCACGCATCGCGCTTGGCATCCTGCGCCGCAGGGCAATACGCGCATCAAACGTGGATAACGCGGCAAATCTTCCCCGACACGGCAGACACCGATTATTTGGAGCGGCACGCGGCATTGCGCGGCATTACTCGCCGAGCGGCAACCCGCGCAGGTGGCATGGTAACGATAAGTGGCACGGCAGGGGCAAGGCTGGCGGCAGGGGCGCAGATTAAGCTGGGCAACCGTTTTTATACTACCCGCGCCGATGCGGTGATTGACGGCAGTTTAAGCGCTCGCGTGCCGATTGTGGCAAGCGAAGCGGGCGAGCAGGGCAATTGCGACACCACCGCAGGGCAATTGATGGCAGCCAGCGCAGGCATCAGCAGCGATGTGATGCTATCGGCGACAGGCGGCACGGATGCGGAAAACGATGCTTCGCTGTTGTCGCGCTTGTTGGAGCGCATCCGCCGTCCGCCCGCAGGTGGTAATCGGCACGATTATAAAAACTGGGCGTTAAGTGTGGATGGCGTATCCAGCGCCTATGTTTACCCGCTGCGGCGCGGCTTGGGCACGGTGGATGTGGCGATTACATCAGCCAATCAATTGCCCAGCGCGGAAACCTTGGCGGCGGTGCAAAACTATATTGATGCGGTGCGCCCTGTTACCGCCAAAAATGTGCGCGTACTCGCGCCCGATATTACGCGGGTGGATGTGCGCGTGCGGGTTAAGCTGGCTGGCGCAGATTGGGCGGCGGCGCAGCGCGAAATTCAGGCTGCCTTGGCGGCGTATTTTGACGCGCTCACGCCTGCCGATGATGTGGTGGTGTCGCAATTGGAAGCGGTAATCAGCAATGCGGCAGGGGTGGTGGATAGGGTGTTGCTTGCGCCGCGCGAGAATTTGCTTGCCGATACGGTGCACAAGATTGAGTGGTTTAAGCTGGGCAGCCTGAATATGGAGCGGATGGCATGAGCTATCAGGAAGTGTTGCTGGGCTTGCTGCCGCCAGTATCTTATGCACGCGGCGCGCAGCGGATACGGCAGCAGGCGCAGATTGATGCGCGGGTGTTGGATGAAGTAGCTCGCCGCGCGGATGAAGCGGCTGGGGCGTGTTTGCCCGAAACATCGGGCGCGATGCTGACCGATTGGGAGCGGGTGTTGGGCTTGGAGACAACCAATGCAGGCAAGCCTTATACGGCGCGGCTGGCGGCGGTGTTGCTCAAAATCAATGCGGTGGGCGGGTTGAGCATTCCCTATTTTATTCAGCTGGCGCAAAGCGCGGGCTACACCATCACCATTGACGAACCGCAGCCGTTTCGCGTGGGCATTAACCGCGCAGGCGATAGGCTCGCGCCCGAAGAGATTATGTGGGTGTGGGTGGTTAATGTGGCGGCGAACACGCAAACGGTGTGGCGCTTTCGCGCGGGAGCAAGCTGCGCGGGCGAGCGGTTGAGCGTATATGGCGACAGCGTGATTGAAACGGTGTTTGAAGACTTGAAGCCCGCGCATACGGCGGTGCGGTTTACTTATAAGGATTAAATATGTTTGCAATTGAAACGCAGGATAAGCAATTTCACGATGGCAATGGCACAACCGAGCTGGGCACGATTTTGCCTGCTTGGTGGCTGAACCAAGTGCAGGACGAGCTGTTGACGGTGTTACAAGCGGCGAATATTGCGCCTAACAAGGCAACAAGCAATCAGCTGGCGCAAGCGATTAACACGATAGCGCACAACATCCTAAACGGGCGTGGCAATGATTTTTGCCCCAGCGGCATGGTGATGATTTTTGCAGGCGATTTTGCCCCCGTAGGCTGGCTCAAAGCCAACGGCGCAGCGGTATCGCGCACTGCCTATGCCAAGTTGTTTGCTGCGATTGGCACACGCTATGGCGCGGGCGATGGGCATAGCGCGTTTAATTTGCCCGATTTGCGCGGTGAGTTTTTGCGCTTTTGGGATGATTTGCGCGGTGTGGATGCGGGACGCGGATTGGGAACTTGGCAGAATGATGCCATCCGCAACATTGCGGGCAATGCGGCGACTTATACCCAAGACGACATCC
>ERZ773060.277-NODE-277-length-20698-cov-6.12178_pt1 | contig 20698 bp, 25 predicted proteins | sample MGYA00580628_ERZ773060 | MGnify/ENA primary metagenome ERZ773060 (study PRJEB29015, sample SAMEA2738019) | human oral metagenome | biome: human oral; feature: human-associated habitat; material: dental | place: China | collected 2045 ... | reverse complement strand
ATACAAATTCCAAAAAACGTATGCCTTTGCCTGGTTTGGAAAGAGGTCTAATAAAAAAACGCCGGGCATAAATACCCGGGCAGGCTGTCCACCATCACCAGTTCGTAGGTTGGGTTAGCGAGGTACGAGCGTAACCCAACAAACTGAATGTCGAACATCTCCCGTTGTTGGGTTACGGCTGCGCCTAACCCAACCTACAAGGCCTTGCAGATGAATTGTAAACACGGGTTAGCCAAACCATTTGCCCATCGCTATCGCAATGCCGCTGGCGATGGAAAAGAACAGCAGCCAGATGATGAACGGGGATGTCAGTAATTCCCTGAAAAAATTTCGCTCTTCCGCATAGGGATCCTGTGCCGCATCGGCGAGGTTTTTCAGGGTCAGATAAATCAGCGCCTTTTCTGCTTTCATTTGTCTCAATGTGATTTCGTCGCGGAGTTTTTCGATTTCTGCTTCCGCATGGGGGATGTCCATGATGTGCTTCTTTCGGGAGGCCGTCGCAATCGCTTCCCGGTCATTGTTTTTGTCTTCGCCCCCTCCGGCGCGGAGGGGGCTGGGCATCGGGGCGGGTTATGGGTCGGGATTATTTTTTGTAATCCTTTTTCACAAACGGCATGGCGACGATTTCTACCGCCACGTCTTTGTCGCGCACTTTCGCGCTGAGTTTGGTGCCGACAGCGGCGTGTTCGCTTTTGACGTAGCCCATTGCCAGCGGCGCGTTCAGTGTCGCGCCAAAGCCGCCGCTGGTGACTTCGCCGATTTTTTCGCCGCCGAGGTACAGTTCGGTGTGGGCGCGTACCGGGGCGCGGCCTTCAATGGCGAGGCCGACCCGTTTGCGCGGCGCGCCGTGTTCGATTTGCTGGCCGACGATGTCCGCGCCGGGGTAGCCACCCGCGCGTTCGCCACCGGGGCGGCGTACTTTCTGGATGGCCCAGATGAGGCTGGCTTCGATCGGCGTGGTGGTGGTATCGATGTCGTTGCCGTAGAGGCAGAGGCCGGCTTCGAGGCGGAGGCTGTCGCGCGCGCCGAGGCCGACGGGTTTGACGCGCGGGTCTTTGCAAAGCAGGTCGGCAAGGACGGCGGCGCGGTCGTTCGGCACGGAGATTTCGTAGCCGTCTTCGCCGGTGTAACCGCTGCGGCTGACCCAGCACGGGATGCCGAGCAGGGTGTATTCGCCGCCGTGCATGAAAGTGAGGTCGCGTACTGCCGGTTCTATCGCCGCCAGCACTTCTACCGCTTCCGGCCCTTGCAGCGCGAGCAGGGCGCGTGCCTGCCACCAGGAGACGTCGCAGTCCGGCAAGCCCGCTTGCAGTTTGGCGAAATCGGCGTCCTTGCAGGCGGCATTCACCACAACGTAGAAGTCGTTCGCGCGCCGCGTCAGCATCAGGTCGTCATCTATCCCGCCCTGCGCGTTCATGAGGAGCGCGTAACGCTGCTGGCCGACGGCAAGTCCCTGTAAATCTACCGGCAAGAGCCGTTCGAGGCTGGCGGCCACGTTCGCACCGCGTACCAGCACCTGCCCCATGTGCGAGACGTCGAACAATCCGGCGTGTTCGCGCGTCCAGAGGTGTTCTTTGACGATGCCTTCTTCGTATTGCACCGGCATGGCGTAACCGGCAAAGGGGACGATTTTCGCGCCACGGGCGAGGTGCCAGCCATAGAGTGCGGTGTGTTTTTCTGTGCTCATTATGTTGCTCCAATGTGAAATAATCGCAAATTTTAACATATTTCCCCACCGCTGCGGGGCGCAATGTGCTTTGTATTTGACGGGGCAACTTGTTAAAATCCGCGCGTTTTTTCCCTACTTACAGGTAACCATGTCCAAAGAAGAAAATATTGAAATGATCGGCACCGTGGTGGAAACCTTGCCCAACACCACGTTCCGCGTCGAGCTGGAAAACGGTCACATGATCAACGCCCACATCTCCGGGCGGATGCGCAAGCACTATATCCGCATCCTCACCGGCGACAAGGTGAAGGTCGAGATGACGCCGTATGACCTCAGCAAAGGCCGCATCATTTTCCGCGAAAAATAAGCCACCGCCTGTTTTCAGCCCGACCCGCGTCGGGTTTTTTCATGCCCGCTCATGGCCATCTACTTCCTCGCCGACATTCACCTCGCCGAACACCGGCCGGCAATTACCGCCGCCTTTCTCGACACGCTTGCCGCCATCGCGGGCGATGCCGAAGCGGTTTACATCCTCGGTGATCTCTATGATTACTGGCTCGGCGACGACCTTGCCAGCCCTTTCCACCAACGCATTGCCGCCGTCCTCGCCGCCCTGCCTTGCCCGGTGTACTACCAGCACGGCAACCGCGATTTTCTCCTCGGCGCGGCTTATGCCCGCACGGCACACCTGCACCTGTTGCCCGAACGCTACCGCCTGCAACTGGGCGACACCCCCGTGCTGCTTGAACACGGCGACCTGCTCTGCACCGACGACCGCGGTTATCAACGCCTGCGTCGCGTGCTGCGCTGCCGTCCACTGCAATGGCTCTATTACCGCCTGCCGCGTGCGCTGCGCCGCCGCCTTGCCGAAAAATTGCGCCAACAAAGCCAGGCGCGCACCCGCCGCAAAGCATCCGCCATCACCGATACCCATCCTGCCGCCATTCGCACCGCGCTGGAGAACACCGCCGCGACGGTACTCATCCATGGCCACACCCACCGCCCCACCGTGCATCGGCTCGATAACGGCAACACGGTGTACGTCCTCGGCGACTGGCGCCCATATGGTGAAATCCTGCGCTATGCCGATGGTGCGTTTACGCTGGCAGACTGTCGTGCAAATTGCGGGCGCATTGCCGTTTTTTAGGATTTACCCCGGGAGAAACCGCTATACTGCGCCGCGACCCTTCAACTAAACGAGGTACTTATGCAAATGCACAAACTGATGATCGCTGTCTTGGCCGCCGCCAGCCTGCTCTCCGCCTGCTCCGACGAAACCAAGGACAAAAGCAAGGAAGCCGCCGCTTCCGCAGCCAAAGACGTGAAAGAAGCCGCTGCCAGCACCGCTGAAGCCGGCAAAGAAGCCGCCGACAAAGCCAAAGAAGTCGCTGGCGAAGCGATGGACAAGGCGAAAGAAACCGCAGGTGCTGCCATGGATAGTGCCAAAGAACACGTCCATGAAGCCGCAGCCAGCGTCGCCAATGCAACCGCCCCGGCTGCTGAAGGCGAAAAAGGCTCAGATGCGCCGACAGAAAACAAATAATCTGTCGCCTTGTGCCAAAAGCCCGCAACTGCGGGCTTTTTTCTTGCGCGACTGCCCACGGGTAAACATTGGCAATCCGTAACACTTTGGTTACAATGCGAGCCGTTGCAATGCGTTACGCATTGCCCGTTTCGCCCGCTACCATCATCAGGACAGACATGACATACCCCGCTCACATGGAGACGAATTGCGCCAGAAGCCGCCCGCCGCACCGCAACGGACAGCGATTGACCTTGACCAGGAGGCGCCCGCGATGAGTACCCGCATCTTCCTCGGCTCCGAAATCAGCCAGCCCGCGCCGGGCAAGGCGCGCTTTCATATCATCCCCGTACCTTACGAAAAAACCGTCAGCTACGGCGGCGGCACGGGCGAGGGTCCGGCGGCCATCATCGAAGCCTCCGACCAGCTCGAAACCTATGACCAGTTGGGCGGCGAGCCTTGCCGTGCTGGCATCTATACCCACCCAGCCATTGACTGCCGCGGCGAAGCGGGCGACGTCCTGCTGCGCATCCGCGAACGGGTGCGCGACGTTGCCGCCCAGGGCAGCCTGCCGTTCGTGCTGGGCGGCGAACACACCGTCAGCTATGGCGCGGTGATGGGCGTCGCCGATGCTTGCCCCGGCGAACGCATCGGCGTAGTGCAATTCGATGCACACGCGGATTTGCGCGAAAACTACGAAGGCAGCATCTGGAGCCATGCCTGCGTGATGAAGCGGCTGGTCGATGAAGGCGTGGCGCTGTTTCAGGTCGGCGTGCGCGCGATGAGCCTCGACGAACAGGCGGTGCGTGACGAATTTCCGGCACAAATCACCGCCTATGACGCGCGCGACATCTGCCGCCCGCCGCTACATGACCTCAGCCTGCCGCCGCATTTCCCAGAAAAAATCTACATCACCGTGGATATTGACGGGCTGGACGCGGCGTTGATGCCCGCCACCGGCACCCCGGTACCGGGCGGCCTTGGCTGGTGGCAACTGTTGGACCTGATCGCCGCCGTCGCCCGCCAGCGACAGGTGGTCGGCATGGATTTGGTCGAATTTGCCCCGATCCGCGGCCTGCACGTTTACGATTTCACCGCCGCCGATCTTGCCTACAAAATGATGGGTATTGTTGAGCGAGCAAACCCGCAACAAAAATGACAATTTATAGTGAGGAAATAAAACATGATACACCTGCTGATTTTAATTGCGCTGGGACTGGCGACGTATTTATTTCATAATTACCAGACATTTCATGATGCCTATATGCGCCCTTGGGTCGTTGAATATGTGAATTTCAATCGCGAAGCCGATCCGCAGGCACTTTGTGATTTACTGGATCCGGAGGCGACGGTAATTATTAATGACAGATATACCCAATATAGCTATAAATTTACAGGCGGAAAAACCCAGGCGTGTGAATATTTCATCGAGTCTGCCAGTCATTTCCAGAAACCGCAGCGGGAGAAAAATGATTATATCCCGGACAGGCTGACCAGCTTTATCGTCTATCATGATGATCTGTTCAAAGACTATGCCGATGTCTCTTTTGAAACCAAGCTTACTGGTCCTCTTTGGGGATTGGCTACGAAAAAGGATGGAGAGCAGCTCATCGGTAATACCAGTACCAAAATTACGGTAAAAGCGCCCATTTTTAAGGATCCCAAAATTACGCGCTATGAATTTACCCGAAAACTGGAACAGCCAAATATTCAGAAGCTGTTATAACGCGTTTATCTGCGCCGCCCGTATCCGTTCGCCTAATTCTGCGCCCTGATACTGCCGCGCCAATTCATCTGTTGATAACGCCCGCACCTGTTCGCGGGCGTTTTCTATTTCTGCCAACAGCGCCGCTTCAACCTGCATCAGCCGCGCCAGCGTCAGTACATCGCCTTCAGCGCGCAGGCTGCCGCTCGCCTTCAACATCTGCCAGCGCGCTGCGCCATCGCATTCACGCCAGCGGCGCACGGCATCACCGTAATCTGCCACCAGTTGCAGCCAGTAGCGGTAGCGTTTGGGCAGCGGTAACGCCGCTTGCAATGCCGCCCGCGCCGCAGCGCAGTCTTCGCCCTGCAGCCACACGGCAAGGCGGTGTTCGGCGCTTTCATCCATCGCCAACACCGCCTGCAAGCGGGTATTCATGGTCGCCAATTGTGCATCGCTGACGTTAAAGCCCAACACATCGAGCGCATCCACTGCCTGCAAACCGCTGAAAAATGCCTGCGGTGCGGATGATGCCAACGCTTTTTCGCATTCTGTCCAGACGCGCTCCGCGCTCAAATGCTGCAATTCGCCGTCGGCGACCATCTCGCGGCACAATTCAAGCGTTGTTGCTGCTACGGTAAAGCCCAGCGGGGCGAAGCGCGCCAGGAAACGCATCAGGCGCAGCACCCGCAGCGGGTCTTCGGCGAAGGCGGGCGAGACGTGGCGCAATACGCGCGCCTGCACGTCCGCCGCGCCGCCATAGGGGTCAATCAGTCGCCCGTCCGCCGCCTGCGCCATCGCGTTAATCGTCAAATCACGGCGCAACAAATCCGCTTCCAGCGATACATCCGGCGCGAAATCAAAGATAAAGGCCTGATGGCCGCGCCCGGTCTTGCGCTCCTGCCGCGCCAGCGCGTATTCCTCGCCCGTTTCGGGGTGCAGAAACACCGGGAAATCCTTGCCGACCTGTCGGAACCCTTGCGCCAACATTTCTTCCGCCGTCGCGCCAACCACGACCCAATCGCGGTCATGCACCGGCAGTCCCAATAATTGATCGCGCACCGCGCCGCCCACCAAAAAGATTTCCATCCGCTATTTCTCCGTCATCAGTGCATATAATTCGCCATTTCGTGTTTGAAGCCCTTGAGCAAGGCAAGAAAACGTTCCAGCGTCAGCGGTTCTTGCATGAGCTGTTCATACATATCTTCGCCGGTCAGAATTTCGCGAATGGCGGCATCGGCAAATTCCAGGGCGCGGTAATGTTCGTAGCAGCGCATCAATTCCAGCCCGTATTCTTCGTCATCGCCTGCTTCCGGCGGTTTCAGGTTTAATAACAGCGATGCCTTGGCGTGCTGAATTTTATGGAAGGTGTCATACATTCGCGTCAATACTTCATCATCCTTGCCGTTATATTTTTCGATGAAATCGGCTTTTTCCATCAGGGATATGGTCATTATTTCCGCCTCTTTTCGGATGGTTCATATATGGCGATACTCACAAAGTTCTGTACAAGGCGCGCTGCCGAAGGCAGTACAGATTAGTACGGTGCGGGTTTCCCTAAAAAATGGCTCCCGCCATTTTTTAGGGTGCCCGGTCAGGCGGCGCAACGCCGTACAGGGCTTTGTGAGGATTGCCATAAAAAATACCCCGCAGGGCGGGGCAATATACTTTAGGAAGTAATCATGTCATCAAAAACGTCATTCCGTTTTCATCAACTGGAACGCTTCGGGGTTCGCGGTCGGAATGGCATCGCCATTAGGCATTCGCATTTCCAGATGATCACTGTGGACGCGGAATACCTTGCGCTGCCCTTCGCTGTCGATGGCAATATGGCTGTTGTCCGGCAGCCATTCAAAGCGCCCTTCGCCGGTGCGGTCCTTGTCGTCAATGCCGAGCATCCGCGTGCGCGTGGTGTAGGTCATGTTCGGGTTGAGGACGATCATCGTCGCCACGCCTTCGCAGGCGGAGCACGGCAGGATGCCCTGATAAGTCCCCTGCCAGGAAACGTTTTTCCGTGCATTTTCAACGACCGCTTCCTGCACCGGACGGCGGGCGGGGCGGTCTTCATCCTTGTCGCGCGTGCTGGAGCAGCCGAACAGCGCACCAAGCAACGCGGTCATCAAAAGAAGGTGTTTCATGTATCTCGTCTCGTGTTTGGTAGCGGGCTATGGTATGGATTTTCGCCCCGCGCGCAAGTATCAATATGACTACAGCCTGTTGTAATCTCGAAACAAATACTTCATGTAACTGCGATAGTTACGGATACCGAGACGCACGCACACCTCGCGGAAAGCGACGAAGGTACTTTCAAACAAATGCTCCTGACCGCCAAGCAATGACCAGTACGGACTGCGTCGCAGCTTGCGCCGCAAATACGGTTTCATGCCAATCAGATAAAGGTCGCCGCCGCGCTGTTGCAACGCGCGCCGCTCATCAAGCAGCATTTCAATCCCGGCAAGGTCAAGACGGTTCAGCCCCTCGGCGAGAATGACCAGATTGCGCCCCTCATGCGCCGTCGCCAGTTCGGCGAGGCGACTGCGGATATGTTCCACCGAGCCGAAGAAAATCGAGCCGTCGAGATGCACCGCGCGCAGCGGCGGCACAAAAGCGGGGTCGGCCGCGCGGCATTGGCGGTAGAGCGGCGCAAAATCCGCCGCGCTTAATACCGGATGCGCAATCTTCTGCAAATACAGCACCAAAGACAAAATCACGCCGACATAAATCGCAAAATCCAGACTGAACAGCAGCGTGGACACAAACGTCGCCAGCAGAATCGCCGTCTCGTTGCGCGACGTGCGCAGGGTGAGCCTGAAGCGGGCAAAATCAAGCAAATTCCAGGCGGCGAGCATGATGACCCCGGCCATCGCGGCGAGCGGCAAAAAGCGGGTGATGCCGGGCGCGAGTGCGAGCGCGGCGGCGACCAGCGCGGCGGTAAATACCTGCGCCAGCGGCGAACGCGCGCCGCTGTCAAAATTGACACCGCTGCGGTTGAACGAGCCGGAAATCACATAGCAGCAACAACAACTGCCGACCACATTCGCCAGCCCCTGCCCGAAAAATTCCTGATTGCCGTCAATGCGTTGCCCGGAGCGGGCGGTGATGGCGCGGGCGATTGACACCGCATTGATGAGGCCGAGCAGGGCGACCGCAAACGCCGCCGGCAACAACTGGCGCAGCGTCTGCCACTGCAACGGCGGCCATTGCCACGCGGGCGCGCTCAGCGGCAGCGCGCCGAGCATCGCCACCCCGCGCCCGGCACCGTCAATGGCGAGCGAGAGCAGACTGCCCGCCAGCATCCCGACCAGCATATACGGCCAGCGGCGACAAAAACGGCGGCAAAGCACGGCAACCGCGAGCGTCGTCGCCGCAATTGCCAGCGTTGGCCAATGGGCGGACGGCAACAGCGCCGCCAGCGCCAGCACTCGCTCCGGCAGCGACAAGCCATGCGGTACTGCCACCCCGAAAAAATCCGGCAACTGACTGAACACAATCAGCACACCCGCACCCGCAGTGAAGCCCGTCACCACCGTCGGCGAAATAAAATTGACCAGCCCGCCGAGGCGGAACACCGCAAACGCGAGCTGAATCACGCCCACCAAAAACATCAACACCAGCGACAGCGCCACATACTCCGGCGACGCCAGCGGCGCATACGGCGCAAGCACCGTCGGCAAAACGATGGACAGCGCCACCGTCGGCCCGCTCACCAAATGCCAACTGGAGCCGAACAGTGCCGCCACCACCGCGGCAAACATCGCACTGTAAAGCCCGAACAGCGGCGGCAACCCGGCGATGCGGGCGAAGGCAATCCCCTGCGGCAACACCAGCGCCGCACCGGTCAGCCCCGCGCAAAAATCACCACGCAGCGACGCTGCCGACGGCTTCGGCCAACGCAACCACGGCCAAAGCAACATGAACACGCGCCAGAAAACCAGCTCCAGCGCGGCAAAAATCCCTTGCATCAACCTTTCTCCGCTAAGCAAAACGGAGGCAGCATAGCAAGGTTTGCCGCCGTGGTGCGGAAAAGGGCGGGAGTGCTGACCATGCAAAAATCCCCGCCTGCGCTGAAGCGAAGCGGGGAAGGCGGCTGTGCTGTTGCGACAAGGTTCTTAGAACCTGTTTAAAATCCCCCTCCCCTGCAGGGCGAAGCCCGTAGCGGGGGAGGGTCGGGGAAGGGGTGGAGGGATGTTGTTCATGAATCGAAATTCCGGTTTTTTCAATCGTTTGCTGCCCTCACCCCGGCCCTCTCTCGCTGCGCGAGCTGTTCCAGTCCCACAGGGAGAGGGGGCATATTGGCTGTTTTCCCGGTTTTCAGTTTCCTACACAAGCATATGGAAAAATGCGGTTCTCCAAGATTTTAAACAGGCTCTTACAGGTCGGCGACGCGGGCGGGGCGTTTTTCCAGTTGCGGCGTCTCGGTTTTTTGCATGAAGTCGCGGGTGAGGAAGGCGGCAACAGCATTCTGGTTGTCGCGGCTGGTGTGTGCGGTGTAAATCTCCGGTAGGCGCATTCGCACATAGTTCAGGCCGTTACCGAGGATGATGTGCCCCCAGTCGGCAGATGCGGGGTCGAGTTGCGGCGCGTGCGGCAGGGCGCGGGCAAGCGCGGCGCGGCTGCGAGCGATGTGCGGGTGCGGCAGGCTGTCTGCCGGTTGGTGCATGGCGAGGGAGAACGCGCGCACGGCCTGGTTGATGGTGGCGATGCCGTAAGCGGCACGGGCACAGGTGCCGCCGCCGCGCAGCACGCGGTCGTCGAGGTAGTGCATGATGATGAGGGTTTCGGTGAGGATGTTGCCGTCGTCGCAATGCAGCGCCGGGATTTGGCTGTAGGGGTTGACGGCGAGGAGGTCGGCCGGGTTTTCCCAGGGCAGGACGTAGTGCAGTTGCAGGTTGGTGTGTCCACTGCGCATTGCTGCGATGAGGGCGAGGCGGGAGTAGGGCGAGGTGGTACTGAGGTAGAGTTTCATGGGGTTCTCCATAAATTTGGTGAGGGGGAGGCAGGGATCGGATTCCGCTACGACTGCGGCATTATAAGACAGCGGTAACATGAAGCTTGTTGTGGTATAAAAACAGCGGGCAAGTGCCCGATTTTCCCCTGAAGCAAACCAAGGAGTTGTTATGCGCACATGTACGTTTTCTCTTTCATTGGCCGCCATATTCACCACAATGGCAGTCCCCTCTTTTGCCGAAACAAATTATCGCGAATTTGATTTGAATAGCTTTAAATTGGGCATGAAAAAAGAAGTCTATATGCCACTTATCAAGGAAACCTGTATTTATAACCGGAACGGTTTCACAGCGTTGCGAACTTATGATGTGGGCGAGACAAAAATCAAAGGTGCCAGGCGTTTTGTTTGTCGAGCCAGTCTGGAAGAAGAAATTGACATTTTTACCAGCGATGGGTTTGGTATTATGCAAATTATTCGTTCAAAGAAAATTCCGCTACCCGAAAATTTGCCAGATAATGAAAAATATAACAACCTTCTTGCTATCCGCGACAAGATCAGTGAGAAATATGGTGCACCTACGATAAGCAAGACGGCTGCACCAGACAGTTATTTTTTTGCAAATGTCGGGAAAAATACTTTTCCGTGGAATGTTAATTCTTCCCATGCCAAGGCTGTATCCTGCTGGGGAGATTGTTCGGATTCTGAAACTGACACTGATGGTGTCATCAATCTTAAAGGATCCGGTGCCATGGCAGTGCTGGTTCCCTATCCACAGAGTATTTATCTTTATCAGATATTCATTGACCGCGCTGCCATTGAAAAAACGGAAGCAGAATTTACACGAAAGGAACAGGAAGCGCAGGATGCACAAGAGAAAAAGGCTGTTGAAGACGCAAAACGGTCAGTGGAAAATATCAAGTTGTAAAATGATAAAAAGATAAACCCGCCTATGGCGGGTTTTTTGTGGTTGCGGCGAGATTTTATCGGCTGTTTTTCGTCTATTGTTCCTCCTTCGCCCGCTGCGAATTCCGCCCCGCAGGATAAGGTGTGTGTTTTAGCGGATGCTTTGCCGCACGGCGGCGATGCTGGCCGGGTGTTGTTCCAGCGCTTCGGGGCGGACGGCGCGCACGTCAGGACGCATTTGGTATTCGGCGAAGGCGCGGCGGTTGTCGGCATCCAGGTGCGGGTAGAGCGCGGGGTGGCGCAGTTCGGCATAGTGGTAGGCCATTGCCAGCAGGTGTTGCGCGATGTGGTTGCTCGCCGGGTCGAGTTGTGGCGCGCGTTCGAGGCCGCGGACAACGGCAGCGCGGGCGCGCGCGATGTGCGGGTGTTCCGCCGTGCCTTCCGGCTGGAAGCGCGCCAGCGAGTAGGCTTTGATGATTTGTTCGAGCAGGGCAGTGGCGTAGCCCGCCACGGCGGTTTGTGCCGCGCTGCGGAAGGGGTGGTCAAAGAGGTAGTCGGCGATGGTGAGGGTGTTGTAGATGTGGATGCCGTCGTCGGTGATGAGGGTCGGCACTTGCGAGAAGGGGTTTTCCGCGGTGAGCGCGGGCGGGGTCGTCCACGGGTCGGCGTAGGCGAGTTGCAGCTCGTCTTTGTTTTGTGAAAGCGCGGTCAGGATGATGGCGCGCGCGGTGGGGGAGGTGGTGCTGGTGTAGAGTTTCATTGGCTTTCCTCGGTCGGGTTGATGGTGAGGCGGCGGATGGTGTCGCTTGCCGGCCAGTATTCTACGCGGATGGTGTGGGGGTTTGTATTGGTGAGCTGGCTGTAGTGGGGGTAGTCGATGTGGAGGCGGGCGCCGGTTTCGGGGAGTTCGAGGAGGTAGCGGGTTTTGCGGTGCGTGCTCCAGGCGGTTTCGCGTGCGTGGTAGTTCCGGGTGGTGATGGTTTTGCTGCCGCGAATGAGGTCAAGGCTCGCCGGGGCGATGAGTACGATGACGGCGCCGGCGAGCAGGGCGAGTGCGGCGAGGTCGCTGAGGCGCTCACGGCGGTAATTGCGGGTCAGCCAGCGTTCGAGGGCGACGGGAATGGCGATGAGGCCGGTGATAATGTCGCCGTAGAGGGCGCCGATGCCTTCGGTCGGGGCAAGGATGTGGGTGGCGAGCATGAGGGCGGCGAGAGCGACGAGCCAGGGCGATTGTTGCAGCCATTCAAAGAGGGTGTCTTTCATGGGGTGTCGTTGTGGATGTCGAGGCGTTTGAGGGTGTGGCTGTGTGGCCAGTATTCGATGTGGATGGTCGGAGCCGGGGTTCGGTCGAGGCGGTCGTAGTCTTTTTGGTCGATGCGGAAGGTGGTGCGGATTGCCGGGATTTCGAGGCGGTAACGGCTACGGAAGTCGTAGCTGTGGCGGGAGCGGTGTTTTTTGTGCAGGCGGTAGTCGGCGGTGGTGAGGGTTTGGCTACCACTGGCGAGGTCGCGGCTGGACGGGATGATGTAGAGGTAGAGGCCGGCGCCGAGCAGCAGCCAGAGAATGAGGTCGGAGAGCCATTCGTCGCGTTTGTGGCGGCTGTGCCAGCGTTCGATGACGGCCGGGATGGCGATGAGTCCGGCGAGGATGTTGCCGTAGAGGGCATTGATGCCGGTGGATGGGGTCAGGATTTCGACAGCGACAAAGGCGATGGCGAGGAGGCAGAGGAGGGGCGATTGTTGCAGCCATTCAAAGAGGGCTTCTCTCATGGGGTCTCCGGGATATCAAGGTGTTTGAGGGTGCGGCTGTGTGGCCAGTATTCGACACGGATGGCGGGCGGGCGCTCGCTGCCGCTGCCACGGATGCGGTTGAGCTGGTCGTAGGTGGTGCGGCGGATGCGCAGTGTCGTGGGTACGGTGGCGAGCGGTTTGGCGAAAAGCTCAAGGTAGTAGTGGTCGGGCATTCGCGCGTTGCGGTCGGTGCTGTGCCAATGCGGGGTGAGGGTTTGGCTGCCGCCGATGAGGTCGCGCAGCGCGGGTAGGGTGAGGAATATCAGCAGGATGAGGGTGAGTAATGGCGTTTCCCAGGCGAAGTGGTAGGTGAGGGTTTCGTGGCGGTCGCGCCACACCCACCAACAGAGCGGCAGGCCGCTGAGGCCGAGGATAAGGTCAGTGTAGAGCGAGGCGGTGCCTTCTACCGGACGGATGTGCGGGATGAGGATGATGTTGGCGGCTATCCAGGCGAAGGCGAGCTTTTTGTGCTGTGCGGCGGTCATTTAGAGCCTGTTCAATATTCCGGGGTGAGGCGAATGGGGGCGGGTTGGGATGGGATGCAAGGCGCAAGACGCAGGCAATGTGGGCTACCTTGCCAAGTCTTGCAACGAAGCAGCCCGCCCAATCCCGCACGCATAACGCCCGCAGCGGGATTTTGAACAGGCTCTTGGGAAAAGCCCCGCGCGGGGCGGGGCGGTTGTGGCGCTGTGTTTATTTGAGCAGGTGTTCGACGGCGGCGCGTTCTTCGCGCAGTTCGCGCTCGGTCGCGTCCATTTTTTCACGGCTGAAGGCGTTAATGTCGAGGCCCTGGACGATTTCGTAGTCGCCGTTTTTGCAGCGGCAGGGGTAGGAGTAGATGATGCCGGGGGCGATGCCGTAGGAGCCGTCGGACGGAACGCCCATGCTGACCCAGTCGTCGCCGTCGGTACCGAGCGCCCAGCTGCGCATGTGGTCAATCGCGGCGGAGGCGGCGGAGGCGGCAGAAGATGCGCCGCGCGCCTTGATGATGGCAGCACCGCGCTGTTGCACGACGGGGATGAAGGTGTCTTTGTACCAGGCGTCTTCAACCAGGCCTTTGGCGGGTTTGCCCTGCACGGTGGCGTGGCTGATGTCCGGGTACTGGGTGGAGGAGTGATTGCCCCAGATGGTCATTTTGGCGACGTCGGTGCTGTGCGTGCCGGTTTTTTCGGCCAGTTGCGACAGCGCGCGGTTGTGGTCGAGGCGGGTCATCGCGGTGAAGTTGCGCGGGTTGAGATCCGGCGCGGCGGCTTGGGCGATGAGGGCGTTGGTGTTGGCCGGGTTGCCGACGACCAATACTTTGACGTTGCGCGAGGCGTGGTCGTTCAGCGCCTTGCCCTGCGGGCCGAAGATGGCGCCGTTCGCGGCGAGCAAATCCTTGCGCTCCATGCCGGGGCCGCGCGGACGGGCACCGACCAGGAGCGCGTAATCGCAGTCCTTGAAGGCGACATTGGCGTCGTCAGTGGTGACGAGGCCGCGCAGCAGTGGGAAGGCGCAATCGTTGAGTTCCATGGCAACGCCCTTGAGTGCGTCCAGCGCCGGGGTGATTTCCAGCAATTGCAGGATGACGGGCTGGTCCGGGCCGAGCATATCGCCAGCTGCGACGCGGAAAGCGAGCGCATAGCCGATGTTGCCTGCCGCACCGGAGATGGTGACGCGAACGGGGTTTTTCATGAGGAATCTCCTGTATGTTTGGGAAAATTTGAGGAAAATAATTATAGCAGGGTGGATTCTTTTCTGAAAATTAATGTTAGAATATGACGGTCTCTTTAGATAAGGAATTCAACCATGAAATTGAAAACATCTTTGTTGGCCCTGGCCGTTTCCCTCTCTTGTGCTGCCGCATGGGCGCAGGACAGCAAACCTGCTGCAGCGGCAGATGAACGTCCGCCGGAGGTTTACACCAGACCTGGCGTTGAACCACTAAAAATTTTCTACAAGTGGCGTTCAGGCGGAAAAACGCACTACGGCAAATATGTGCCACGTGGCGTCACCAGCTACACCAAAATCAACGAACAAGGGATGCTGGTCAGCGAACGCCCGACCAGCGACAGCATCGCTGTATTGCGTCCAGTACGTCCGACGGATACCTCTGGAAACGCTGCTCCGGCGAATGACAACCAGCCACTGCCGCCCGGGTCTATTTCACGGGAGCAACGTTGTGCAGAGGCGCAGCAGAACTTGAAAACCATCCAGACCAAAACCAATATCGTTGAAGATGACGGCAAAGGTAACCTGATTGCGCTGTCAAGCGAGCAGATCGCCGAGCGCAAACAGCAAGCAGAAGGGATCGTTGACCGCTATTGTCAATCATCGCCGGAGGTAAACGGTGTTCCAATTAATCGGGCAACAATGCCGCCGGCAATCGCGCCTTCCCGCATTCCACCCGCGGTGACACCGGCTCAGCCAATTATGCCTGCTACTGCAGTACCACCACCACAACCGGTTGCGCCGTCACCTGCAGCCGGTGCTGAAGGCAGCACTATGAACCCGAAAGAACAACCCAAAGGTTAAACACGAACTCATGCGCCTCTCCCGATTCTGGCTCACCACCCAAAAAGAAACCCCTGCTGACGCCGAAATCATCAGCCACCAGCTGATGCTGCGCGCGGGGATGATCCGGCAAAACGCCCTCGGCGTGTACACCTGGCTGCCGCTGGGGCTGCGCGTCTTGCGCAAAGTTGAGCAGATTGTCCGCGAAGAAATGAACCGCGCCGGTTCACTGGAGCTGTTGATGCCAGGCGTACAGCCGGGCGAACTCTGGCAAGAATCGGGACGCTGGCAGGATTACGGCCCGGAGTTGCTGCGCTTCCTCGATCGGCACGAGCGCGAATACTGCCTCGGCCCGACGCATGAAGAAGTCATCACCGACCTGATGCGGCGCGATCTTGCCAGCTACAAACAATTGCCGCTGAACGTTTACCAAATCCAGACCAAATTCCGCGACGAAATCCGGCCGCGCTTCGGCGTAATGCGCGGGCGCGAGTTTCTGATGAAAGACGCCTACAGCTTCCACCTTGACGAAGCGAGTTTGCAGGCGACCTATCAGGATATGTACGACGCCTACTGCCGCATCTTCGACCGCCTCGGCCTCGATTACCGCCCGGTCATCGCTGACAACGGCTCCATCGGCGGCACCGGTTCGCACGAATTCCACGTGCTGGCGGCGACCGGCGAAGACGCCATCGTCTTCTCCAGCGGCGGCAACTATGCGGCCAACATCGAAAAAGCCGAAGCACAGCGCCCGACCACACCGCGCCCGGCGCCGACCGCCATCATGGAAAAAGTGCCAACGCCGGACAGCAAAACCATCGCCACGCTGGTCGCCAACCACGGCGTGCCGATAGAACGCACCGTCAAAACCCTGCTGGTTGCCGGAGCTGAAGGCGGGCTGGTCGCCCTTATCCTCCGTGGCGACCACGAACTCAACCCGATCAAGGCCGAACACCTGCCTGAAGTTGCGGCACCGCTGCGCATGGCAGACGAAGCCGAAATCCGCGCGGCAATGGGCGCGGGCGCAGGCTCGCTCGGCCCGGTCGGAGCGCGCGTCCCCGTCATCGTTGATTACGACGCCGCCCACATTGCCGACTTTGCCGCCGGTGCCAACGAAGACGGCTACCACTACTTCAACATCAACTGGGAACGCGACCTGCCGCTACCCAAACAGGCCGACCTGCGCAACATCGTCGAAGGCGACCCCGCCCCGGACGGCAGCGGCACGCTTGCCATCCGCCGTGGCATTGAAGTCGGCCACATCTTCCAGCTTGGCAAAAAATACAGTGAGGCGATGGGGCTGAAAGTCCAGCTCGAAGACGGCGGCTCCGCCATCCCGCTGATGGGCTGCTACGGCATCGGCGTCACCCGCGTCGTTGCCGCCGCCATCGAACAAAATCACGACGAACGCGGCATTATCTGGCCGCAGGCCATCGCGCCGTTCACCGTCGCCATCCTGCCGCTGAACGCTGCCAAATCGCCGGAAGTGCTAGCCGCCGCCGAAGCGCTCTACCAAAAACTGCTGGATGCGGACGTGGACGTCGTGCTGGACGACCGTGGCAAACGCCCCGGCTTCATGTTCGCCGACATCGACCTCATCGGCATCCCGGCGCGCGTTGTCATCTCCGACAAAACCCTGGCGAACGGCGAAGTCGAATACAAGGAGCGCCGCAGCGACAGCGCCGAAATGGTACCGCTGGATGCCATCTACGACCGCCTGACGGCATCGCGCTAAAGCACCCAAGACCATCCCCGCCGTGAGCCGCAAGCCTCACGGCTTTTTTATCGCAATCCACGCAAAGCCCTGTACGGTGTTACGCCGCCTGACCGGGCACCCATAAAAATGGCAAAGCCATTTTTATGGGCAACCCGCGCCGTACAACAGCGTACTGTCTTCGGCGGCGTGCCTTGTACAGAACTTCGCGTGTATCGCTATACATTGAGAAACCCATGCCCAAACCCCGCGCCACCCTCAAACAAAGCCCCGCCGACTTCCGCGTCGCCGAACAAATCGACTTCCCCTTAACCGGCCACGGCGAACACCTCTGGTGCTACGTCGAAAAAACCGGCCTCAACACCGCCTGGCTCAAACGCGAATGGGCGCGCCTCACCGGCTGCGCGCCAAAAGACATCGCGCACAGCGGCCTCAAAGACCGCCACGCCATCACCCGCCAATGGCTCTCGCTGCCCGCCAAACACGGCGTGCAACTGCCCGATAGTGGCGACGGCTGGCGTATCCTCGAGCGCCACCTGAACGAACGCAAACTGCGCGTCGGCGCCCATCGCCATAATCAGTTTGCCATCGCCTTGCGTGATATTGACGCCGACCCGACCGCCATTGAAAGCGCGCTTGCTGAACTTGCCCGCGACGGCTTCCCCAACTATTTCGGCGAGCAGCGCTTCGGCCACAGTAACCGCGACAAGGCGCAACGCTGGGTCGAACGCGACCAGCTACCGAAAAAACACGACGAACGCGCGCAAACCCTCTCCACCCTGCGCGCCGCCGCCTACAACGCCCAACTGGACGCCCGCCGCGTTGCTGACGCCCTGCACACCCCGCAACCCGGCGACCGCGCCATGCTCGCCGGCAGCAACAGCCACTTCACCATTGAAACGGTGGACGACACCCTGCTCGCCCGCCTGGCAAGCGGCGACATCGCCCTCGGTGGCTGGTTGCCCGGCAAGGAAAAAAGCGCGCTGCCGCCTGCCGTCAGCGCCTGGCTGGAAAGCACCGATGCCGCGCAACAGGCCGCCGTGCAATATTTGCAAAAATACGCCGATGGCGGCTGGCGCGCGCTCACCGTACGCCCGCGCGATCTGCAATACGAGTGGCAGGACGCACACACCCTGCACCTCGCCTTCACCCTGCCACGCGGTAGCTACGCCACTGCCCTGCTCGCCAGTATCTTTGCATTGCATGACGCCAGCGGCATCAAGGCCGAAGGCGAAAACAGCGCACCGGAATAGCTGTTCTTCAGCATTAGGCGCTGTTTGCAATTGACAAATCCCCTCCCCTGCAGGGCGAAGCCCACAGCGGGCGGGTACCCACGCAAAATGCGTCCGTATTTTGCGTGGGCTGGGGGAAGACTGGGGAGAGGGCGATATTATTGACGCGCTAAAATTCCAGTTTTTCAGTTGATTGCTGCCCTCACCCCAACCCGCCGAGCGACCAAAAACAAAGCCCGCATAATTGCGGGCTTTTTGACGCTTAACGCTGACGGGCTTTCAGCCGTTTATCGCTCTTGCAGATGACAAACAGCTTGCCGCGACGGCGCACGACCTGACAGTCGCGGCTACGCGTTTTCGCCGTTTTCAGCGAGGACAGTACTTTCATGATTAACTCCTATTTCTTCAATCAGGGCGCGGGATTATAACGCCATTTCGTTATGGAATATCCGAAAAATTTACGCCTAAAAAAACCGCCACGGAGTGGCGGCAACAGGATGAAATGGATTTTGTGTTATCGGGAGGCGGATTACACTCCGGCGACGCGCAGGCGGCCTTGCAGCGGCGTGATGTCTTTCTCGCCCGGCGCGGCGGCGATACCGCCAAAGACGAGCTGCGCGCGCAGGTGCCAGCTCGCCGGGATGTGCCAGCGGGCGGCGACGGCGTCGTCAATCAGCGGGTTGTAATGTTGCAGGTTGGCGCCGATGCCCGCCGCGCTGAACAGCGTCCACAGCGCGTATTGCAGCATCGCGCCGCCCTGGTCGGCTGAGCCGGGGAAGGTGTCGGCATAGATGGGCATCCGTTCCTGCAAGCCCTTGATAACGTCGCGGTCTTCGTAGAAGAGGATGGTACCGGCAGCAGCACGGAAGGCGGCGAGTTTTTCCGCAGTCGCGGCGAACTGTTCCGCCGGGACGACGGCGCGCAGGGCGTCGGCGGCGATGTCCCACAGCGCTTCATGCTCCGCGCCAAACAGCACTTGCAGGCGGGTGGATTGCGAGTTGAAGGCGCTGGGCGCGTGGCGCAGCGCGTCTTCAATCAGGGTGATGATGTCTTGCGGCGGCAGCGACAGTTCGCGGTTGAGCGCATAGACGGAGCGGCGCGCGGCGATGGCCTGGGCAATGGCGGTATGGCTCATGGCAGTCTCCTTAATCGTCATAACGGCTGATGGCGCGGTCGAGCGAGAGGCTGCCACCGCCGGCTGCGGCAAAGTAGAGGAAGATGAGGCTGAACATCGCCGCAGATTCACCGTGGTTCACCAGCGGGAAGAACAGCGCGGATTTGGCGTGCACCATGAAATAGGCGACTGCCATCTGCCCGGAGAGGATGAAAGCGGCCGGGCGGGTAAAGAGGCCGAGAATGAGCAGGCCGCCGCCGACCAGTTCGAGAATGGCGGCCACGCCTGACATTGACGCCCAGTCCAGCGGGCCTTCGCCCATTGCCATCGGGAAGCCGAAGGCCTTGGCGAGGCCGTGCAGCATGAACATATAGGCGACGACGATGCGCACAAAAGAAAGAATGATGCCTTGATAAGGGGCGAGAAAACGCATGGATAACTCCTGGATGGTTGAAAAGAAGCGCGGATTATAGAGAAACGCCCGCCCCTCGCCTATACTCGCCGCATTGACGCAACCTTTCTCATCAGGAAACGATGGATACCCTGTTCAGCCTCAAAGTCTTTCAGCAAATCGTCGAATGCGCGAGCTTCACCCGCGCCGCCGAAAGCCTCGGCATCTCCACCGCGATGGCGAGCAAACACCTGAATCATCTGGAAAAACAGCTCGGCATCCGCCTGATGCAGCGCAACAGCCGCCGCCTCAGCCTCACCGCCGAAGGCGAAGCCTACTACCGCCAGAGCGGCGAAGCGCTGGCGCTGTTGGACGCCGCAGCCGCCGCTGCGGGTGGCGGGCGCGAAACCCCACAAGGGCACCTGCGCCTGACCGCGCCCATCTGGTGCGCCAACCCCACCTTCGCCGGCTGGATGCGCGACTACCGCACGCGCTACCCCGACGTCAGCCTCGACCTCATCCTTGACAACGAAATGCGCGACCTCATCGGCGACGGCATTGACCTCGCGCTGCGCGTCAGCCGCGACCCGACGCCGAGCCTCGTCGTGCGCCCGCTCTTTACCGTGCGCTTCGTCCTCGTCGCCGCCCCCGCCTGGATACGCCGCCACGGCCTGCCGCAGACACCGGAAGACGCGGCCGCGCACGCCGCCGTCCTCCCTTCCTACACCGACGTTGGCCGCCTCACCTGCGCCCGTGGCGGCGAGACCGCGACACTCGCTCTCAACAGCGCCCTGCAAAGCAACAGCACGCTGATGCTGCGCGAACTGCTGCTGGCGGGCAGCGGCATCGGCTACCTGCCGCACTGGCTGGCGCAGGACGACCTCGCCGCCGGGCGGCTGGTACAACTCCTGCCGGAGTGGGAGCTGCACCGCGTCACCCTGCACGCCGCCTACCCCGACCGCCGCCACCTGAGCGCGAAAGTGCGCAGCTTCATTGATTTCCTCGTGGAAAAAGCGGCGGCATTACAGGATGCGTCCTGAAAATCCGCTCAACATCCTGGGCAATCGCAATTTTCCGTATGCTTGTGCAGGGCGCTGAAGGGTACAACCCAAACACCTGTTTACATACACATGGAGCACTCAAGTGTATGTATAGTGGAATAAAGCAGAAATAGCCCAAGAATACCCCCTCCCCTGCAGGACGCGCCAGCGTCCGCAGCG
>ERZ773060.275-NODE-275-length-20844-cov-3.93285_pt1 | contig 20844 bp, 18 predicted proteins | sample MGYA00580628_ERZ773060 | MGnify/ENA primary metagenome ERZ773060 (study PRJEB29015, sample SAMEA2738019) | human oral metagenome | biome: human oral; feature: human-associated habitat; material: dental | place: China | collected 2045 ... | reverse complement strand
GCTGTGCTCTTGTGCCTGTACCGCAAACCATTTTTCTACCCTGTTTTTGTTCTACCGATGGCTCTGCCGGATGGGCAAGATTTGGGTTTGCCTTGTGGGCTTGCTCAAATGTGCGCAGTTGCTCGGGCATTGCATCTACGATAACGGCGGGCAAATTGATGTTTTTACCCTGCATCATTTTGGCAGTGTTCTCATAGTATTGCAGTAAATGCAAATCATGGAACTGCTGCTGGTTGCTTTCTTTGAACTGTTGCAGCATGGGTTCGGTAAAGGTTTCCCGATACCAATTTACCCTTGCTTTGGCGTTTTCGCTGAGTTTGCTGTATTTCTCTTGAAATACGGCACGGGCAGTTTCCAGCTTGGGGTTGAACGCAGCAGATTGCTTTTGCGCCACATTTTGCGTTGCATGAATATCGTGAACCGTCTCTACTGCTTTGCCTACCACTTGCACGGCTTGTTCCATTTCATCAGGTGTTTCGGCAAGATTTTGCACACGGTCGGCTTCGGAGTAGATAACCCGAGCGGCATCGTCATCAAATAGGCTGCCTGCGTCTTGGTCGTTGTGGGACAAGGTTTCAGGCTGCCTATTTTCAGGCTGCTGTGTGGCTTGGGGTGGCATGGGTTCATTTTTTGCTTGCGTCCTATTTGGATTGTGCTGGTCGGATGGTGTGGGCGGCACCTCTTGCATCTTGTCCAACTCGGGCTGATGCTGCGTTTCAATGCTGTTGCGCAGATTGTCACCCAGCATTTGGTCGCGTTTGGCAAGGTCAAACTTGTTGGGTTTGTAGCCCGTGCTGGCAATACCGCGTCGCTCGGCTTCTAACCACATGGCTTGACGAAAGTCTTTGCTGCCTGAAATTTTGATACTGCCCCAGTTTTTGGCTTGGGCAACGTCCAACATATCGCTGATAACTTGGGCATCGTTTTTAGCGGTTTTAAGTTTGCTGCCGTCGTCTTTAAAAATAACGGTTTTGCGATTATTCCAATCCAAATACTTGCCCTCCACGCACACATAGCGGTCGTTTAAGCCCGATGGTATGGTGTAGCCCAAATCCAAAATGGGCTGGGGTTTGGCGGGTGTGGGTTGAGCTGGTGAGGGGGCAGGCTCGTTATCCGTTTTCGGCGCGTGGTGAGTGGCAGGGCTTTCAGGCTGCTGTGCTTTGGGCGTGGGCGAATTTTCAGGCTGCCTAAAAGATTGCTGCTGTGCCGCCTCAATCCGCTCTTTCTCCTTGGCGCGGCGCAGGTTCTCTTGCACTTCGGCGGCGGAAATGGTTTCAAGCTGCGGTTGGGCTTCGGCGGGTTGTGCTGGGCTTTGCGCTTGCTCTTGCGTGATGCCGCCGAACTCAATGCTGTTTTCTATTTCTGCTGCGGGCACACGTTGCGCCTCTGCCAATAGGGTTTCTGCACGCTGTTGAAGCTGCTGTGAACTTAATCCTTGTTGCGCCAAAGAAACGGCTATTTCGCCCACGGCTATATCATCTTGCAAGGCTTCGCGTTGTGCGTTGTCGGTTTCATGGGCGAGCTGTTCTTTGTTTTTGGCTAACTGCTCTTGCAAGTATTGCGCCACATCTGTAACGCCATCGGGACGTGGCTCTATACGGTTCATTTCCGCCAACGTGGATGCTTGCATAACCCTATTGATGGCTTCGTATTCCACAGCGGCTTCGCGTGTGGGCAATACAAGGTGGGTTTCGGGTGTGGGCATGGTGTTCTCCTGTTGATTTTGGGGCTGCTCAACGGTTTGCGTTTCTGATGGTTCAGAAACAGCAACAGCCACGTTATCGGCGGCTGCGGGTTGGGATGGTTCGGGTGGTTGGGCTGTTTCAGGCTGCCTTTGCGGCTGTGTGGCGTTTCGTTCTTGATGCTGTTCACGTTCTGCTGCTTGGCGCATTTGGAAGGTCATTTCGCGCATCAGAGTGGATAAATTGTCCAAATGGATAGGCTTGCCATCCAATACTTTGTCAAACGATGCGATATAACCGCCGCCTTTGTCTGCTTCAATTTTGTCCACCATTATTTCTCCGCCATAGCCTGCCAAATGAATGCGAGCTATTTCTCGCCCGTTGGGCAGGGTTTGGTATTCAAAAGAAAAATCGGAAGGTAGGTTAAGGGCGGATAGTTCGTCAGCAAAGGTGGGAGAGGCAGCCGTTTCAGGCTGCCCAACGGCTTGCGTTTCCGATGATTCAGAAACAGTAACAGCCGCGTTATCGGCGGCTGTGGGTTGGGGTGGTTCGGGTGGTTGGGCTGTTTCAGGCTGCCTTTGTGGCTCACTAGGCATGGCTGGCTGTATGGTTGGCTCTGCCATCATGGCTTCGCGCTCGGCAGCATCGGCAATTTGGGCAACGTTTTGGGCATGGCGTTGGATGTCTTCGGGGGTGGGGGATTGTGCCATTTGGGCTTCCTTTTTAGGTTGGGTTAAATTTTGACTTGGCAATGTATTTTCAGGCTGCCTATGAGCATTTTGCCATTGCGCCAAATCGCTTTCTGTTTTAATATGGCGGTAAGAAAGTTCAGTCTCAGACGTAATATCCCAATGCAATTGAAGCGGATGGGTAGTCAAAAATTCCTGAACTTTCTTTTTGTTTGCATACAGCAAATCATCTTGAAACGCGCGTTCCAGCTGCGTATCGCTTCTGCCGTACACGCTCACCACATCAATCAAATCTGCCCCGTGTTTGCCTTTGCCTTGACTTAAATGCACTGCCGCAATGACGGGTTTTTCTTTACCGTTTTCGCGTTCATGCAACCGGGTTAAGACCACAAATGAATTGCTTTGGGTGGCGGATTTGAATACCGCTATCGGGTCGTTCATTTCGCCGGGCAACAGCTTTAAGTCATCGGGATTTACCGCATGGCGGTTTTTGTCGTAGGCGTTTTGGCGGTTGAGGTAATCGGCGACGGCTTTTTCAATCGTGCCGCCTGCAATGCGGACTTTGCCTTGCGGCACACCCAGCATTTGCAATACATCAGGCGTTGTGCCCAGCTGGATGTAGCCTGCGGGGACTTTGCCCGCCACCACGTTATCTACTGCTTGCGTGAAGGGAGTGTTCTCGCTCGCCGGTGATGGCTTTGCCGTTTCAGGCTGCGGTTGCGGGGCTGCCTTGCGTTCCTCAAGAATACCGTTCACCGCGCCGCGAATATCTACCCCGCGCTGCGCCAACTCGGCAATCAGCGCATTGCGGTGTTTCTCGTTGCGCTCACCGCCAAATTTTTCCAGTACATATTCCGCGCGAAAGCGTAATCCCGCTTCGTCCGGCGGCAGGGTTTCGGGGCTTTCCTGCGGGCTTTCGGGGGCTTTGTTTTGTATGTGCGCGATTTGACGGGCAATTTCAGGCTGCATGGCGGCGACTTGGGCAGTGCGCTCTGCCGACAAGGGTGTGCCGAGTGCCTCTTTGACGGCATCCATGCCGCGAATTTCCGCCAAGTCGTTAAAGTCGCTGGGGAACTGTTCTTTGCCGTCTGCGTCCAATTGTCCGTGCCGTTGTTGCCATACGGTGATGTCGCGGGCATCAAATTCGGGCAGCCTGATTTGGGCGTGCCCGCCCAAGATGGCAGCGGCTTCGGCGGCTTTGGTTAAACCTTTTTGGCTCGCGCGGTCGTTGTCGGCGGCAAGGTAAATAGGGGTGTCGGCGGGCAGATTGCCGCGCTCGATGATGCGGGCGGCAACGACGGGCAGATTACCCGCGTCAAAAGCAATCACCACGGGCTTGCCCGTTGCCAAGTGGACGCTGGCGGCGGTGGCGTAACCTTCGGCGAGGTAAAAACCTTGTGCCATATCGGCGTGCGTGCCATTGAGGATGGCGTAGCCGCCGCTTTTTTGTCCGCCTGCCAAAAAGCGTTTTTCACCGCTTTCTTCAATCTGTTGCAGATTGACCAGCTCGGTGTTGCCTGTTTGCCCGTTGCGCGAGTAAATCGGGATGACCAGTTTGTTCTGCCCTTTGTAACGATTGATGCGGATGCCTGCCACGGCGGTTAAATCTTGAATGTCTTTGTTACGCAGATAGGGATGCGCCAAATCGGCAGCGGTGAGGTCTTTGGCATTGCGCCAAATGGTATTTGCCAGTCGGGAGGCGGATTGATGGCGCACATGGTTATACGCCGCCCAAATTTCGTCTTGCGTGGCGCGTTCTCGGGCGATTCGGGCGCGCTGCTCCGGGTTGGGGGCGACGTAGGGCTTTTCGGGGCGGTAACCGTTGTCGCGAGCTTGCTTAAACAACGTGGCAACGGTGATGCCGCCTGCTTTAGACTTGGCGGATTTCCAAGTGGCTTCGGCAACACTAGCCTTGTAGTTGTCGCCTTGTCTTGACCAGTCGTGCCATAAGTCTTTGCCGTTTTCGCCGAGTGCGTCTTTGATGGCGTATGCCATCGGATACCAGTCGGCATAACTGGACGGGGTGGGGATGTAGGATAAGGCGGTGCGGATTTCGTCATAGGTGGGTGGGGCGTAGTCGGTAGGCATGGGAGGCTCCTTTGTCGGATGGGGAATGGGGAAAAAGGCAGCCTGAAACGTTGTGATGCGTTTCAGGCTGCCTTTTGTTGGTTAATGTACCTAAACCACTTCGTTTGCCGCTAACCATGCTGCATGCAGTTTCTGCGGATTAAGCTGCCAAATATTGGCAATGTGTTGAACGCAGGCTTGAATGTATTGCGGTGGATTGTTGGGTTGGCAAGATTGTTTGAGCACCGCAATAGCCGCTTCTTGCTGATTCAACACATCATTTAGCAAAATCGTATGCAGCAGCTTATCGGGAACTTCGGCTGCTTGGCGATTAGCGTGATTGGGCTCATCCGTATTTTTTGATTTAGCTTGCAGAACGGGAACATAAGGGCGTGCGTAGCCCAGCCGTTTTTTGAAAACAGGGTCTTCGTGGTAGATGATTTTTTGTGCGTAAATCGCGCGGTTGCCGCCGAGGTTAATCACGCAGTCTTCAAACGGCATCAGGCGAAGCTCATCGGGATTCATAACGGCGCGACGTTGGTCGCTGGTGCTGGTGCTGTTACTGCTGCCTTTGCCACGAGAGCGGGATTGCGATTTGGCTTTAAACGTTTCATAGCCAATCACTTTGCTGTATTCCTCGCAATCATCTTGTTCGCGTGGGGTGTAGAAAATGCGGCAAGTGAAGTTGGTAAAAAACGTTTTCATGTTTTCTCTGCCGTACACCGCTTCTACTTGGCTGGGGGCTTGGATAATAATCAGCAACCGCAAGCCATAGCCTGCAATATAGGACACGCCATGCTGCACGGCGGGAATGTTGCCCAAGGCGGTAAATTCGTCCATCAGCAGCAGACATTGGTATTGGAGACGAGGGTTGTTTTCAGGCAGCCCTTGTTGCACGTTCACGTCTATCAGTTGGCTAAAAAACAGGTTGAGCAGACGGCTAAATGTGATGGCTTCGGTGGGAATCACGCCAATGTAAATCGTCATCCGCTCTTGGCGCACGCGGTCTAGGCGAAAATCATCATCGGAAGTTGCGGCTTCTACAATCGGGTCTAGGAAAATGCCCAATGGCGCGGTCATTGACGAGAGAATGTTTTGCGCGGTTTCCTTGTCTGAATTGATAAATTCACGCAACAGGGTTTTGCATGGCTCAGACAAATCGGTTTGCGGTTTTTGCTCGCGCAATTTAATGGTTTTGGCTAACCATGCGGATAGGCTTGTGCCATCGGACGGTGTGGTTAATTTGAATAGATTAGTGATGGTGGTGCGTTGGCGGATGTCGCTTAAATCGCGGTGGGGGTCTTTTTCGGTCTCAATCAGATACAAACCCAGCCCCACAAACAATTTGCGCGCGCTTTCTATAAAGAACATGGATGAACCATCTGCGCCGCGTGTGGGCGTGGGGAACAGAATGGTTGCCATATTGGATAAGTCTTTAAAGGTAAACCGTGCATCGCGGCGGATGTAGGTCATGGGATTCCATTTGTGGGAAGCCAGCGGCGCATTGGGGTTTTGTTCGTGTTCGGGCATTTTGCCTGATGGATTAAAGAGAAAGACTTTTTGTTTCAATACGCGCTCGCGCCAGCCTGCGGTAATCAGGAAGTTTTCTAGTTTGGGGTCGTAAACCACCATGCTGTGCCAATAGTGCAGGCAGTTGGGAATCACGATACCCACGCCTTTGCCTGAACGAGTGGGCGCGGATAGATAAAGAAATTCGCTGCCTTGCCAGCGCAGATATTGATTATTCCATTTGCCAATCAGCAAATCGGGCATATTATCTTTGCGGTTATTGCTTTTTTTGCGGCGTTTTTTGTCCACGTCCAACAATCCTGCTTGGCGGATTTCGGAAGCGTTGGCAAAGCGTGATGAGCCATGTAACTCGCGGCGCGGTTTAACCAGTGCGCCAATTATCATAACCAACAAGGGCAGTATGCCAATCAATACGGCAAGCGCGGTGCTGATTTTGAGCGGCTTAATCAAATGCGCGGGCAGGTGGGCAACGTGCCAGTATTGGTAGAGCAGCGTGAGCGATGGCGTGCTGCGTAGCCCTTTCCAATGGGTAAACACCCATGCGCCACAATACGCGCCCATAGCAGCAAACAAGGGAAGCGCGATAAGCAGAAAAATCAAAACAGGCAAAATACGGTTGGATGAGTTCTGTTGAGACATGGAAATTCCTAAAAAAAATCAGGCAGCCTGAAACGATGCGCAAGGAATGCGCGGTTTCAGGCTGCCTGAATGCTGAGCCAGCCTAGGACGAGAGGTAGGGCGAGTTAGAGATATTGATGGTCGCTTTGGTCAATCGCCTCGGCACTATCGGGTGGGGTGTAGTCGTCATCATCAAACGGATTGCCCTCATCGGCTTGGGCGTCGCGGTTTTTGGTTTTGATAATGTGCATCTCATCGGCATGAACTTCCCATACTTCGCGCGGCAGACCTGTTTTGCTGTCTGGGTAACTGCGGGATTTCATTTTGCCCCACACTAAAATGGTGTCGCCTTTTTTGAGCATTTTATGGACGGCAAGCGCAAGATTTGCCGTGAACAGCACATTAAACCAATCGGTTCTTTCGCGCGGCTCGTTGGTTTTTTTGTCTTTCCATTGCTCGCTGACGGCAAGGCTGATTTTGGCAACGGGTGTGCCATCGGGGAAATAACGCAGTTCAGGGTCTGCGCCGAGGTTGCCGAGAAGTTCAATTTTGTTTACGCCGCGCATAAAATATAACCTTTCTTAAATTTGGAGATATGAATGAGTAATCAAGAAGAAAACGCATCTGCTTATCCAGAACTCATAGATAAGGGGATTAGCTTTGTAGATGAGTTAAACTACTTAATAAATCACAAAATGGAAAATGAAATTGATTCGTTAAAAAGAAATATGCAATCAATGGCTAGTTTTCTAGAAAGCATGACTTTGATTATGGCAACGGTTATAAACCAGTTAGATGACCCACAAAGCAAAGAATTAATGTATTCCTTGATTTCCAAAGTACACACACTCTATGTTAGCGACCGACAACATGATTTTTTTCATGAAGAATTATGGGAGCAAATCCATCTTATTATTGCCCGCGCAAATGACCGCAACGCAGATTGAGATATTCCACCAATTGGGGATGCAAAGGACGTTTGGCTTGTGTTTCACTTTTGCACTTCAAATGTGCACCATCAACGCAGTCCTCGGTAAGCAACGGCTTAGCGGTCATCGCTTTGGCTAACCATCCTTGCCACATAGCGGCTTGAATATCAGGTGGCAGCTCGTTGTTTCCTGTTTGAACGAGCCAATCAGCAAAATGTTGGTATTCCTGTTGGTATGTTTGAATATCCATGATGTTTGTCCTTTCGGGATGGTGGTTGCTATGGATGTTGTAGCAAGAAAAGGCAGCCTGAAACGAATTTTTAAATGCGGTTTTAGCTTCGCTGAAACTCGCTTCGCTCGTTTTCAGGCTGCCTCATGCTTTGCCAACAGCTTTTCGGTTTCTTTGCGCCAATGCACGGCAATCGCATCTAGCTCGCTGGCGGTGGGTTTGGTTTGTGGTTGGTTTTTCAGTTCAATCAAGGCGTTTATGGCATCGCGCCCAATTTTGTTTTCCAGCCAACGGGCGGCTTCGGGAACGTCTTTGCTGTACCAAAAGTTATGACAATGGTGGCAAAGGGCAGCGGCGTTGTTGGGATGAAAGCGAATTGCCCAATGGCGGCGGCTAAAATGATGGCTGCATTGCAAACCTGTGGATTGCGCGGTGTAGCTTGTGCCGCAATGTTCGCATTGATAGTTGGCGCGGGCGCGGATAAAGTCGCTGAATGCAGCATCGGCTGGGCTGCGGGTAAAGGTTTCAAAGTGGGCTTTGCCTGTGTCTTTTAGGGCTTGGTCTAGGGCTTTGATGGTGGCAATGGCTTCACTTAATGCGTCATAGAGTGCGGATTGGTTGCATTCTTTGGCGGTGCGTCGCCATGTTTGCAAGCTAATCAGCGTGTTGGCGGTGTCGTCTCGGTCTTTGAGTGTGATGATGGTCATGGGGTGTCCTGTGAAAAAGGGCAGCCTGAAAACGATAAATGTGGTTTCAGGCTGCCTTATGGTTTGAAGCGTATGGAATGGCGTTATTTATTCATTCTGCGCCACTGGCTCGGCTCAATCGGATTCGCATCGCGCCATAAGCCCAACTTGGCTTTGCGGGCGGCTTTTTCCTCTGGCGCATAACGTGTACCGCCATAACGGCGATACGCCCATGCGTAACCATCTTTTACCATTTGCTGATTGACATTCAGGCTGCCCAGTTGAATATCGGCAACTGTGCGCCCGTAGCGGTCGGTGTCGGTGATGTTCAGCGTAACGGTTTGGTTGTACACCAAATCGGACAGATGCTTTTTCGCCTGCTGCCCAAAGGATTGTTGCTTTTCGGGGGCATCAATCGCATGGAGGCGGACTTTGAGTTGCTGTTTGGCATCGGTGAGACAAGTGAGGGTGTCGCCATCGGCAATGCCTACCACGCGGCAGATGATAGGGTTTATTGCCTGTTGCGCGGTGTTTTTTACTGCATTTTGGGCAAATGCAAATTGATTGGTGGCATAGACAAGGGCTGCGCCGGTGAGAGCGGTTAGGATGGCTAGGGCGGGTTTGTGTTTGAATGGGTTGAGCATGGTGATTCTTTTGGATGAGAGAGACAGCCTGAAATGGTTGATGGGGTTTCAGGTATTTTGCGCGCGCACTCATTACGGCCGCGCCGATTTTCTTCGATTTTGGCTTCAATATTCTTCACCGATTCCCGCCGTTGTGCTTCTTTCAGGCAGCCTGAAAAGTTGTTTTTCAGTGCCAATGTGTGCAGCAGAGCGTACAGGGCATCGTTCCCGGTTGCCGACAGCGGCGGCACGGATTCGAGCAGTTCGCCGGAGACGGTTTCGGCTGACGCACCGTAGCGGTCGTTTTTTTTCATCAGGCGGATGATGATTTCGTATTCTTGGACAGTTTCCATGTTCATACTCCCAATTGTCTTTGTTCAGTCCGTGCCAACGGCGTATCCAGCCGCACTCCGGTGGCGGCATCCTGCCCCGCCCAATAATCGGATATGTCGGTTCTGCCCTTCACATCCCGCGTTTTGGCTTTGCCTAATTCGCCGTATTTTTCGGTGCGGTAACGTTCCAGCAATTCGCTTTCTGCTTTGGTTTGGGCAAATGCCTGTACGGTATCGGCGACTTTGGACACCCAACCCGCACAAAACAAGTCGGCACGGGCGGTTTTGTTGCGGACAATCCGCACGTGCGACAAGGTGGTTTTGATGTATTCCCGGCGTGCGGTTTTGAGTTGGCGCAGCAGCACTTCGTAAGCATACGCGGCCAGTTCCGGCCGGCCGTTGATACCGCAAAACACAAAACGGCCGCCCGAATGGTCAGCGACGTGCCAGTGGTCGCATCCGAATGCGCTGCCGCACAAATGTACAAGCCGCCAATGCCAGGACGGTGCCGACTTCGGTGCTTTGCCGTATTGTTCGGAGACTTCCGCAAGTTCTACGTCCCAACTGGTCAGACCGTATTTGGCCATCAGTGCCTGTGCGTGTTTCAGTGCCTGAGCCGCTTCATGCTCGTTAGCCGAACGGCTCAATGCCAGGCATTTTTTGATTTTTTCCAATACTGAGGATTTGTCCATATCATCGGTTTCCTTTGTAAAATTTTCAGATGGAACAAAGCAGCCTGAAACCCAAAACCGGTTTTCAGGCTGCCTTGTCGCGTTATCTGCCTACGCCCGCCCACGCAGCGCATAGTAAGTCGCCACAGGGTCGTAATACAGCTCGGTCATGTAGGTCTGTTTAAAAAAGCACACCACGTCAATCGTGGCGCGCACGGTGTTGAGAATGTACTCATACGGCATGGCTTTGCCTGCTGCCGATTCCATTGCCAGTTGGGCGATGCGGTAATGCACGCTGCGGGCATCGTTAGCATGGACGGAAGTTAAACCGCCGGGGTGTCCTGTATTCAGCGCGGAGAGGTAATCCCATGCTTCGTCGCCGCGTAACTCGGTGAGCAGAATGCGGTCGGGTTTAAGTCGCATACAAGAGGCGATGATTTGCTTGGCGGTAATGTGTTCTTTGTAGAACAAGTGGGCATGGTTGGGGTGGTTAGGGGTGTCTAGCTCGTGGGTGTCTTCAATGGTAATCAGGCGGGTATCGCTGGGGATTAAATCCACGAGGGATTTGGTAAACGTGGTTTTGCCTGAACCTGTGCCGCCCACCATGCAGATGTTGAGTTTTTGGGCGATGGCAATACGAAAAAAGGTTGCCAAATCGCGGTTGGCTTTGGCTTCTAGCATTTGGTATTGCCAATCGGCAAGGGGTACATCGTGCGGCAGCTTCATTTGGTCGGCGATGTCGGCGAAGTGGCGGCTGTTTTGGTGTAGGGTGTCTTGGGTGGTTTCGGAGGCGGCTTCGGTGAGGTTTTCAGGCTGCCTGAAATCCTCTGCTTTGCCGTGTTCGGAATAGTCCACGAAGGCTTGTAGGCGATTGGTTTTGATGTAGTCGCCTAGGCTAAATCGGCTGGTGGAGGGTTTGCGAATGGCGAATACGGCGGTTTTGTCTTCGCAGCTAGGCGGCAGCATGATGTGTCCGCGCTCGCCGTCGGGGAGGGTTACAGAGTGGATGGGGTTTTGTGCCGTGATTTTTTTGTTATTAAAAATGCAAAGCGTGTTGGCTAATTTGGTTAGGTTGTCCAAGGTAAGTTTGGGGATTTCTATACGCTCTACGCCAAAACTGCCTTCAATGAATAATTCAAATGGGCGGTTAATCATAATTTCGGTTAAGCCTTCGCGGGCGAGCAGTTTGCTGATGCCAAGGTTGTCTAGGATATTGCGCGTGCTCGCGTCGGCGTAGATTTGGTTTTCTGCGATGGGTGCATTCATGTTTACTCTCAATTAAAAAAACCGCCTCCAAAGAGACGGTTTTATCTTTTATTGTTGAATGGAAACGGTGGAGGGAACGGGCAACGCAGGCATCTTTTGCGTATCCACCCGTTGATAAACTTGGCTGAAATCAACGTCTCTGGCTACCATGATGTTGATAATCGTGCCTTGATTGACATAGCCTGTGGGTGGAATGTTGATGCTGTTTTTCAGGGCTTCGGTTGCCATATCCTGTGCCGACTCTGAGGTATTGTCAAAATTGAATGTTTGACCATTACTGCCTTTACTGTTGCGGCGGTTGCTGGCGTAGTCGCCCAAGTCGCCAATCAGGCTAATCATAATCGCCCCGCCAAAACGCCGCCAAAAATGGTATTTCACCCGTGCGCCCACGCCTGATTCGCCCAGTTGTCCCGCTGACGGACTGGCGAGCTTGATGTGGATGCCATACGGAGTTTCGACTTCATTCCACAATACAAACACACGGGCTTGCCCTTGCAATAATGCGGCGGTTTGTTCGCCCACCACTTTGCTGCCACGCTCCACCAACAACACTTTGCCGTTGGCAGAATAAATGTCTTTCATGACCACGCAGCGGGTAAAACCGGGTAATGTGGTAACGATTTTGGTGTCCAAAGTACAAGGAATATTCGTGCCCTTGGATAACAAATAGGTTACATCGCCGCGCTGCTCGGCTTGGGTGGCAACCGTTTGTGTGGGGTTGAGACGATTACCCCAGCCGCCTGCGCTTTCGCCGGGTTGCAAACCTGCCATTTCGCTGTTGTCCAGCCCGCGCACGCTGTTTACCGCTTGGGCGGTGGCTTGGCTGGTTTCATTATCTACGGATTGAATCGCGCCGCTTTCAACCAACACATTGCCTGTTTTCTTGCGGTCATACGGGGTAAATTCAGGCTCGCTGGCTGTTGTCTGCTCCGTAGTCGTTTGCGTGGTTTCCGTTGTGGCAGGCTCGCTGCTGCTTTCAGGCTGCGGTTCTGATACGTCCGAAGCAGGTGTAGATGCGCCCAAATCCAATTGTTCGGCAGAAAAATCCTTTTTCTTTTTGTTGGCAATCATCTCTTCGGCTTTGGGCTTTTCTTCCACTTTTTCATTGCTGCCACTTAACGCTTTCATTGTGCCGAGTGCAGATAAAGCGAAACCAATCAAGGCAATGCCTATCCACATCAGGCTTTTCGCGCCTTTGCTGCTGCCTTGCGATAAATCTTGCGGGATGCCGATTTCCACTTCGGAATTTTGTACCTGCTCTGCCATGCTGGTATCGGAATAGTCATAATGGGATGAATGCGGTGTTTCGTGGGCAGTTATTTTGTTGGGCTGTGGCTCACCGTATTCAGGGTAATTGTGTTCAGGACGGTTGGTCATGGTTGTTCTCCTGTGCTGATGCGAACGGCAGTTGGGCTATCGGTGCCTGTGCGGTTAAATTGCCCTTGCGGTTGATAGCTGCGGTTTTCTATACCCAGCACGCTTTTGCCCAAACGCAGTACAAATTTTTGAGCCGTTTCGTGCAATACGGTGGTGTCGCCTTCGGTGTGCGTGTTAAGCAGGGTTTCGCTGCCGTCTGTTTCTACACGGTAGATAGTGGGCATGGCACGTCCATTGTTGAATTGGAAATAAGTAAAACGTCCGTTATCCCATGCACCTGTGGGGGCGAGAGCTTTATCGCCGCGCGCCCAATAATTTAGGTTCGCCCCTGTTTCAGGCTGCTTGAAGGGCACGCCTGCCATTGCTTTCCGCACTTTATCCTGCCGTGCTAATAACTTGGCATTTTGTGCCGCTTCGGTGTCGGGGTAGCGGAAACGCAGAATGTAGGTGGCGGCTTGTTTTTCAGATGCGCTTTTTAAACGGAACGCATAAGTGCGTTTATTGGTGGCAATCAAAAGGTTGGTGTCGGGTTGCGGCGCAGTGGGTTTAAAAATGATGTTGCGCCCTTTGATGGCAAGATTCCATGCGGCGGTGTCGCCCATGCCTGCTAGTGCATTGTCGCCATCTAGCCGCTCATCGGCTTCTAATTCAATCAGGGTTGCCGTGCCGACTTTGGTCATCACAGGAAACACCTCATCGGCATAATAAACGGCGGTTTGGATGCGCTTATCGCGCACGGAATGTTTGGGCTGCGCTTCGGCAAAAGCAGCCTGAAAAGGCAAAACCGCCAGCAAAGCGGCGGCGGTACAATGGGTTAATCGCATGATGTTGTCCTTTATTCGGCTTTCTCAGGGTCAGCGCGGTAGCTCATCACTTGGAAGCCGAGCGGATTGATTAGGCGGTCGCTTTCGTCTTGCGGCGCGCTTTTGTATTCATAGCCAATGGTGGCAATGTATTTTTCAGGAGCAGGCTTTGAATCGCCCTCGTACAACGGCACAACCTGTTTGGTGAAACGAACCTGCGCGGTTTCCTTGGCAATGAATGAAATAGAGGTAATCTCAATTTCTACCCGAAACTTGTCTTTCAAAACTTTGTGCGGGGCAGCCGTAGGATGATTGAACATTTTGGAGATTTTTTCCTGCTCTTGAACATCGGAAAGCAACATGGTGGCGTTGTAACTGGCTTGCAGCGTGTACCAATCATAGCCTTCGCGGTCGCGCACATATTTGGCTAACCAATATTTATCCACGACTTCGCCGTAACTCTCTTCCTTGGTTTTCATGATGCTCACAATATCGGTTGCACCTGTGTTGTTGTCCACACGAATCACAAAGGGCACGGCAGTTTTAAGCGGAGTAAGCCCTGCCACAGCAAATACGGCAGCCCCTGCCACAAATAAACACAAACCCGCTGAAATCCAAGCAAATTTGGCAAACTTGCGCGTGCGCTCAATTTCAGATTGCTCAAATTGTTTAGCAGACTGCATATAGGCTTTGGCTTCTTTGTCTAATTCTTTACGGCTGAGTGCTTTGGCAGGCTCGTTGTTGGGACTTTTATTTCTCTTGAACATGGCGGTTATCCTGTTGGGTAGCGGGTTGTGAAGCGAATTGAGGGAGGGGTTGAATGGCAGATTGTGCCGTTAAGGCACTGCTGTTGATGGGAAACGCTTTGCCATAAGGCTTTTTTGGTTGATGGGAGCACGCAGCTAGCAGCGTGAACAGCAAAATGGAGAAAGGTAAAAAAGAACGGGGTTTCATATTTTTTCTCATCTGAATAACAAAAAAGAGGATAAAAAAAGCAGCCTGAACAATTCAGGCTGCCTAAATGAGCAAGGAGCAGAAAGAAATTAGTCGTCTCTACGTTGATTAACCACAAATACACGTTTAGCAAACAACACAATTGAGCCAGAGAACACGCCAAACAAGAACATGGCAAACGCAGAAGAGGCAAAAATCATCACAAAATATTGGAAGTATTCCGCCAGCTTGATGATAAGTTGTTCATACATATTTGGGTTGGCAATGGCTTTTTGAGCCTCAAACCGTCCCATATAAGCCAAAAACAACAATGGCAGATTTGCCCAAAAAATAGTGGAAAAGATTTTGGAAAGAAAGGGTGTAGGACCTGTGTAATACCGCCATAAACGATGCGGCATCAAGCCCCAAAGGAATGTTCCTAAAAACACATACCAACAAGCCCCTGCAAGAAATCCAAAGATTTTGACAAACAGCTCGGGGTCATCCAATGCAATCATGCTAATCAACATAGCAGCAGAGCTGGCTAGATAACCCACAATTAAGGCAATGCGTAATTCACCCATTTCTTATTTCCTTTCAAAACTAGGTGGCTTTGATGCGGTTTGGTTTGATTTTACTCGCTGCCCACGCTACGCTGCGTTGTCGCGCATGGCGCGCGGCTAATCTGCCATGATTGGCGGCAGAAGCACCGCGTTGAATGCCATTGATAACAGATGATGCGCCGCGTGCGGCAGTTGAAAAGCCTGAAATGCTGGCACCGCCTGTTAGGGCAGAAGCAATGGAGGGAACATTCAGAGCAGCAACAATAAATACGATTGTAGCAAAAAAGTACATACCAACGAGTGGAATAACGACCGCTACTGAAAATGGAGATGGAATTTGAAGTGCATTAACGCTGCCTTCCATGCTGTTTCTATAAAATTCAAGCTGTGCCGCAGCCAAGATAATGTAAAACATTATCGTTATGCTGTAATTTAAAATTTGCCCTATCCAATTCATGCCCCATTGTCGCGTAGCAGGGAATAACATTGAACCAATAAATATCGGACCGACAATCAATACCATTGCCAATGAAAGTTTGGCTACCAAATAAAAAGCGGCAATCGTACCAAAAAAAGCATAACCAAATAGAATGAGCAATAAGTGCATGATACCAATCATCAATTTTGTGCCAATATCTGTCATATCAGTCGCCCCCATCGCGCTACCAGACATCTGTGAAACCGCATCCAGCAACTTATCTACTTCACCATCCAAGACGTGCCCATTATACGGCTGACCATTTACAGCTTCGGATAGAAATTCAGGCAGCGTGTAAAGCGTTTGGGCGAAATCCACATACTGTGAAGCGTTAAAGGCACAAGAAATAATGATAAGCCATGCTGCCATGCGTTTAAACAAATCCATGATGTTTTCGTCAAAACCACGGTTGTAGCCGTTCCATGCCACAATCACCACATAGACACCAAACAAGGCGGAAAATATGGGCGCAACTGCGGTGATGATATTGGCTGCTTTACCAAAAAAGTCCGAACCTAACCCTTTGAGAAAGGTATTGAATATATTTTCAAACATGCTATTTGCCTTTCTGTGTTTTCAGGCTGCCTTGTTAGGCAGCCTATTGTATTAGCCGTTATTTTTGGCAAGCAGAATAATCGCCTTTTGTGGCGTATTTGGTATAGCAGGCTTGCATATCGTGATATTGCTGTTGCTCTACCTCTTTTTGCATCCGATACAGCCGCTCGGTATTTTCAATTTCAATTTGTTGGTTTTGCAACTGGGCGGTGTAGGATGAAATTTGGTTGCGCAAATCGGCAGCGGCTTTCAAATCAGCGGCGTTTTTGGCAAGGTTGGTAAGGCGGTTGATTTCCTTAACGCGCTCATGGTTTTTCTCCAAAAAGCCTGATAGGTTTTCCAGTTGTTTAGATAACAGGCTTTGGTTAGTTGAAGCGGTGGTTTTGTAGTTTTTTGCGCTGCCTTTGCCGGCATTCACGCCTGCCTGTTTATACAAATTGCGTAACTCTTTGGGAATATCAGCATTTTTGAATACGTCTTTACCGATATTGCCCACATCGCGCAAACCGCTTAATGCTTGCACTTGCTCTTTGAGCTTTTGGATTTGCTCAATTTGGTTGTCAATTTGCTCTTTGAGCATCATGCCATTTTTAATGGCTTCACCTACAGCGGCAACGTCCGCAGTGGGAATGCCACTTGCCCATGTTACAGCAGGTGCAGACATCATCAGGCTGGTTGCCAAAATGGCAGAAACAACAGTTTTAAGTTGGGTCTTTTTCATGTGAAAAACTCCTAAAAAAATGCCGCAAAATGCGGCGGTGGTGGAAAAACTAGGGATGATAGGCTTGAACCGTCATGCGGTTTACATCAAATTTATCGATGCAGTCTTGATAATTGCTGGTTACTTCTGTCCACTCTTTCGGGCTAACCAGTAGGCGATAGGCAAAAGCACCACCGCGCTCGTGGCGGGTGTTATAGGTGGGCATTTCAAATGAAACGTACATATCTTTGCTGGTTTTGTTGTAAACCGAGCCTGTTAGTTTTAGGCGGTTTTTGCTGGGGCAAGTGGCACTGTCATCAATCCAAAGCTGCATATTGCGCGTTTCGTATTGCGCGGTATTTTTGCTGGTAAGGGATAAGGTCTGACTGCTGGCGTGCCGGGTTTGCCCGCCACTGCCTGCAACCGAACCATTCAGGCTGCCTAATGCTTGGTTGGCAGTTTCCAATGCGGTGTTGAGTTCCGCGCAAGATGCCGTAAGCAATGTGGCAAGTAACAACGGAATCGATTTCAATGAATGGGGCATGATGTGCCTTTCTATGAATAATGGGAATAAGAATAGGCAGCCTGAAATCCTTTTTGCTATGGTTTTTCAGGCTGCCTCAGAGGTTACGCCAAAGATTTTAGGCTGCGCTAAATTGCGCTTGTAGCCGTGCTTCACGTTGCTGCCGTTTGATTTCTCGGCGTTGATGGATGGCTTCAATAAATGGCTCGTACCATACTTCGGGGTCTTCGCCATATTCCGCCATCACGCGGTGCAACAATTCCACGTTGTCTGAGCTACCCGACAATATCGCTATTTCGTCGTTAAATCCTTTTAAATCCAGCTTGGCAAAAGCCGATTGCGTGGATTGTTTAACGAGAAACGTGCGACTAGCAAGCGAGAGTTTTTTTAACTCCTTAAACTCTTTGAACGTCATATTGCAACGTTGATAGCTGCCTTCAAATTCCGCATCAGGATTGGGCAAATAAATTTTGGTTGGCGTTTGTTGCACAATCACAGGGAAAATGCTGCTGTTAATCGCATCTTCGGGGGATTGCGACACCAAAACCAACCAGCCGCCGCGTTTGCGGTCGGTTTTTAGGATTTTGGTCATCAAATCAGAGGTTGCGCTGAATTTGGCGGCATACCAAAACTCTTCAATAATGGTTGCCAAAATGCCATCCTGTTCTGCCACCCTATCCATCATCATGTTGCGCAAATGGAAGAGGTACATCAACACCGGCGCAGTGGGCGGATAGTTATCTTTCAAAATATCGGTTAAATCAAAACCGATGCGTCCGAAATCATCAGGGTTGAACAGATTGCGCGGATTATCTAAGCACCACGCAAAGCGTCCCCCTTCACTTCTGCACCAACGCGAAAGCCGAACACGCAACGAGTTGGGGTCGGAATCGTAGGGGATTTGTTGCAGCAAATGGCTAAAATGGCGCATTTCCCAATCTAAATCCATCGTGGTATCCACCGCTAACTGGATTTGCTTCTCTTCCACGGCGGTTACGTTGCCATCGTTATCTGCGCCGCATTGCGCCACCAGCGAATACAAAAATTCACGGTTGGCAGGGGTATCAGGCAGTTGGAACGGATTTAAACCTGTCGGCTCGCCCTCTGCCAAAGCAAAATAGCTGCCGCCGAGCACGCGCAAAAAGATTTCCATGCCTCTATCCAAATCCAAAACAAACATAAACGGATTAAAGCGTTCGGTAAACGCCATCAGGCTGCATTGCAAGGTGGTTTTACCTGTGCCTGTTGCGCCTAAAATCAAGGTATGCCCTGCAATTTTGTCGTCTGTATTGTCTTCTTTGAGATTGGAAAAATGAAAATTGAAGTTGTAGATGGTTTTGGAAACGGTTTGCAAGGGAATAATGGCAGAACCATCACCAATTGGATTGCCTTCTTTTTTGCCACATGAGTAATTGTGAATGCCGAAGGTACACGCTAAATTTTGCGTGGTTTTGGGAAACGAGCGTGGTTTGTCTTTGCTACCGGGCACTTGGCTGAAATAAGTGGATGGTGCAGACTGGCTGGCTTTGGTAAAACGAAAACCGCCTGCATTCATAAACGCCGCATAGGCTTTTGCCCCATTTTCAGCAGCCTGAGCAGCGGTATCACCATACACAACCAACGCTGCATGATAATCACCAAACATCAATGCGCCCGATGTGAGCAAACCTTGCCCCACCATCAATTCGTCTTGCTGCAAAATGGCTTGGTCGTTTACTGCTTGCAGGTTATCCAAATGGCGACGTATCTCTTGCTGCATTTTGTAGGAGTTCACATAAATCAGACTTTGCGTGAGTGTGAATGCGCAAGGCAGGGTTAAGATACTGGTAAAGATTTTTGGTTTAGACAAACCAAAATCTTTCAAATCATAATGAATGGAAAACTGCCTTTTTTGCCCATTTTTAGGGCGAATTTCGGCAATGTCTGTGCCAAAATGCAAATCGGCATTACCAATCGTCTGATACGCATCAACATTGGATAATGGCACGCGCTCATGGCAGCCATTGACCAATCTGCTGATAAATTCATACACCTCAGAAAACATTACGCCCTGTTGATTTTGATACACGGTTAAAAGTGTGGGGTCGTAGGGGTCTAATGCGCTCAACAGAATTTCGGACAACTCTTTGGCTTCTTTAATCGCGCTGTCAATGTTGCTGCTTTTGATGAGTGCAGAGAAATAGAACACGTTTTCAAAATAATCATCTTTTTGGAAACGGGCGAGATATTTATTGGAAAACTGTTGGCAAAAGGCAGTCTGAAAATGGTAATTGCGGTTGAAATCAATCTTTTGCCGCACAACGTGTGTCCATACTGCCAAACGGTCGCCCAAAGTTTTGCCCAAACCTGCAAAAGTGTTGGCAAGATTGGAAAACTCGGCAAATAAAACATTGTCATCCACACTATCAAATGGCATTCCGTCCATGCGTATCACAAACAGCAAATAGCCGTCCTTGTACCAAACAAAATTAGGTGTAACGTGTTGGCACATCTTGGGTAGAAAATCGGCGTGGGACGGTTGGTTTTTCCCCTGCTTCTTCCAAAAATCGCTGGTAATCATCAAATTTCCTTCCGTATTGCATTGCTGAAATGGTATTGGTGCCGCCCCATATTTTGGTGTTGCGACGACGCAGCAACCACAAGGCTTCTAGGGCATAAATTTTTAGAGCTTGGTCATCGTTGGCACAGATGGTTTTGAGCCCGAAAAAAAGCGGAATGCCCAATGCCAAAATAAACAATGCCCTTCCATGCAGGAAGGGCAGAGTAATGGCGGTGAGCAATACCAAAACAAAACTGCACGTTACCAATTCCATTAACGGCACGCCAAACAGCATCGCTTTACGGTTAAGCGCGTTAAAGGTGGGGTATTCGGTGTCTATGTCTTGTTCGTATTCGTCCATGGTTTGCTTTCTTAAAACTTGATGCCCTTGCCAATGTCAAACAGCCATGTGGCAGCCGCAATGCTCGCACCTGCACCTATAATCCACATACACACTTCCAAAACGTCGGTGATGTGCTTTTTGCCGAAATAGCCCCATGCAAAAGTACACAGTAACGCAATCGCAGCCAACACCCCGACTACGGCGTAAATGGCATTTTGGATGCTTGTCGCGGCTTTGGTTATATCCGCTTCAAAACCACCTGCTGCCATCGCAGTTTGCATACTCAATAACAAAGCGCATAGGGCAGCAGCTTTGAGCCAATGTTTTGTTTCATTAGTTGAAACCATTTTTGTGATACTCCAAAAAATAAACAAAAAAATACTGCCCTTTCACTACTAGGGCAGCCTGAAAACGGCTTCACATCGCGCGAACAACCAACAATGCAAAACCGACCAAAGCCATACCCCGTTGATTTCAAAACATATCATCGGGGGCATGACATTTAGTTACGAAAAAAGCCACGTTAGTTAGAGCTAACGTGGCTTTTGAATGGTTGAAAAAGAAAGGAAAACGAGACTAGAACTCGCCGAATACGTCCCATGCGGCGCGTGGTTTGGCAGGCTGGGTTTCTACGTTTGGTTGTGCGGGGGCATCATCGTATGACGGGATTTCAGGCTGCCGCAGTTCTGGCTGATAGGCGACTGCGCG
>ERZ773060.274-NODE-274-length-20899-cov-3.47438_pt1 | contig 20899 bp, 16 predicted proteins | sample MGYA00580628_ERZ773060 | MGnify/ENA primary metagenome ERZ773060 (study PRJEB29015, sample SAMEA2738019) | human oral metagenome | biome: human oral; feature: human-associated habitat; material: dental | place: China | collected 2045 ... | reverse complement strand
GCCATCGCGCTGGTTGCTGTGAACGGGACAACGCGGACGGTTGACGGGGATTTGGCGGAAATTCACCCCCAGACGGTAGCGTTGCGCGTCGGCGTAATTGAACAAACGGGCTTGCAGCATTTTGTCGGGGCTGGCGCCGATACCGGGCACAAGGTTGCTCGGTGCGAAGGCGGATTGTTCCACATCGGCGAAGAAGTTTTCGGGATTGCGGTTCAACTCGAATTCGCCCACTTCAATCAGCGGATAGTCTTTTTTCGGCCAAACTTTGGTCAGGTCGAAAGGATGATACGGCACTTTTTCCGCATCGGCTTCAGGCATGACTTGGATGTACATCGTCCATTTCGGAAACTCGCCGCGTTCGATGGCTTCGTACAGGTCGCGCTGGTGGCTTTCGCGGTCGTCGGCGATGATTTTTGCGGCTTCTTCGTTGGTCAGGTTTTTAATGCCTTGCTGGCTGCGGAAATGGAATTTCACCCAAAAACGTTCGCCTGCTTCGTTCCAAAAGCTGTAAGTATGCGAACCGAAGCCGTGCATATGGCGGTAGCTGGCGGGGATGCCGCGGTCGCTCATAACGATGGTAACTTGGTGCAGGGCTTCGGGCAGCAGCGTCCAGAAGTCCCAGTTGTTCGTGGCGGAGCGCATATTGGTGCGCGGGTCACGTTTGACCGCCTTGTTCAAATCGGGGAATTTGCGCGGGTCGCGCAGGAAGAACACGGGCGTGTTGTTGCCGACCATATCCCAGTTGCCTTCTTCGGTATAAAACTTCAACGCAAAGCCGCGGATGTCGCGTTCCGCATCGGCTGCGCCGCGCTCGCCTGCCACGGTGGTGAAACGGGCGAACATCTCGGTTTGCTTGCCGACTTCGCTGAAGATTTTGGCGCGGGTGTATTTCGTGATGTCGTGCGTTACGGTAAACGTACCGAACGCGCCCGAACCTTTGGCGTGCATACGGCGTTCGGGGATGACTTCGCGCACGAAGTCGGCAAGTTTTTCATTCAGCCACAAATCCTGCGCCAGCAACGGGCCGCGCGCGCCTGCGGTCAGGCTGTTTTGATTGTCGGCAACGGGGGCGCCGTTGTTCATGGTCAGGTGGGTTACGGGACATTTAGAGACAGTCATAATAATTTCCTTTGTGAAATGGTCAGTGGTTTATAAAACGATTTGCCGAAAAGCATATTCGTAGCCGGTTTCTTGGCATTCATAAATTTCTTGTATCGACATTTATTTTTCCTTTTGCTTAAGCTATGAATAGGACTATACAGAAAGATTTTGACTATTGGAACTATGACTTCAATTTAATATTGTTATTATTAATTGAGATTTTATTTTTGTTAGATTTTTGTTATTGGTGATGCACTAAATAGAAAAAGGTCGTCTGAAACCGTTTTCAGACGACCTTTTTATATCTCCGTTCGCATTAAAGCTTGCGCATCATCATCATAAAATATGCGCCGCCTATGAGCGTGGCCATCATTCCGGCGGGGACTTCGTAAGGGAACATTATCTGCCTGCCCAGCCAGTCGGCCGTCATCATAACCGATGCGCCGATGAGTGCGGCGGCGGCAAGTTGCTGTTTGGGCAGGCGTGCGCCGAGCATACGGGCCAGATGCGGCGCAAGCAGTCCGACGAAGCTCAAGGGGCCGATAAGCAGGGTGGATAAGGTGGTTAACGCTGCGCTTGAGACGATCAGCACCAGCCGTGCGAGGGGGACGTTGATGCCGACGGAGCGGGCGATTGTCGCGTTCAGGCTGAGCAGTCCGAGCCAGCGTTGCAGCGGGAGGATGAGGAGGAGCGAGGCGGCGGCGAGGAGGCCGACGGTAAGGGCGGATTCGGGCGTTGCCTGATAGGTCGAACCTGACATCCACAATAAAAGCAGTTGTACGCGGAAATCGCCGCTTGCCGTCCAAATGCGGATGGCGGCATCGGCGAGTGCGGCCAGTGCCATGCCGGTAAGCAGGATTTTTTCGGGGGTAAATCCGTTTTTGCGGTTGAACAGCATCAACAGCCCCAAGGATACGAGAGCGGAAACGATACCTGTCAGCCAAAACCAGCTGCTGCCCGAGGTAATGCCGAACAGCATCACTACCGCCATCGCGCCGAATGCCGTTCCGGAGCTGATGCCCAAGAGTTCGGGTCCCGCCATCGGGTTTTGCGTCAGCCTTTGCAGTATGACGCCGGTCAACGCGAGCATGATGCCGGTGGCGGCGGCGAGCAGCACGCGCGGGTAGCGGAATACGAAATATTCCGGGTCTATGGTCAGACGCAGGGTTTCGTCATAGCGTCCGACCGTAAACGCCAATACCGATACGGCGACGGCGATAAGCGGCAGAAAACGCAAGAGGCGCGGGACGTGCGGCGCGGCGGTTGAAATATCGGAGGTCGTCTGAAACGAAGGACGCGGAGGTGCTTTCGCCGTCAGCCACAACAAAAGCGGCGCGCCGACGAGGGCAGTTACAGCGCCGGCGGGCAGATCGGTGCCGCGGTAGTGTTTCAGCAGCATCAGGCCGTTGTCCGTCAGCATCAAAAGCAGTGCGCCGACGATGAAGGAACAAATCAGGCGCATGGACAGCGTGCGTACGCCCATTTGCCGCACCAGCGTCGCCGCCGCCAATCCGACAAAGCCCATCATGCCGACAAAGCCGACCACGCCCGCACTCAAAAATGCAGCAACCGCCAAAGACAGCAGGCGGATTTTCTTCACCGGTATGCCTGCCGATTCCGCCTGCGTGTCGCCCAGGCTCATGATGTTTAACGGTTTGATTAAAAAGGCGGTAAGTATGGCGGCAACGGCAATCCGCCACAAAAGTCCCAACGTATCGCGCCAACTGTCCTGCACCAGGGAGCCGCTGCCCCACTGCATCACGCCGCGCGTCTCTTCGCTGAAAAACAGCATCACGATACCGGTGAGGGAACCCAGATACAGGCTGACCACCAAACCCGCCAGCACGACGCTGAGCGGTTGCAGAGCGCGCCGTGCCGACAGCCGCAATACCGCGCCCAAAGCCGCCGCTGCGCCGGCAAACGCCACGGCGGACGTGCCGTAGGCAAGGAAGGAAGGGGCGAACACGGTCGCCGCCACCAAAGCCGCCTGCGCGCCGCTGCTGACTGCCAGCGTACTGTCGGATGCGAGCGAATTGCGCATTAACTGCTGCATCAGCATGGTCGCCATCGCCGTACTGCCGCCCGCGAGCAGCGCCATCGCCATGCGGGGCAGGGTGTTGTTCTGCACCATCAGCGCGTCCAAAGGCAGGCTGTCGGGACGGTCAAACAGCCGCAGCCACGGCAGCGTCCATTCCAGCTTCAATATCCAAAACGCCGTCAGCGCGCACGATATTGCCAACGCGGCGGCAAGGATAGGCAGGGGTCGTCTGAAAATCTTTACCATGCGGCTTCCTTTTGTGCGGACGGGTTTTCAGACGACATCGAACGCATCAGTTGCAAAGTGAAACGCTGCATGGACGGCAGTGCGCCGTAGCTCCACGACGGCTCGAAGATGCGGCGGTTTGCAGGGCGGCTGAACGGCAGGCGTTGCCAAAGCGCGCTTTTTTCGAGCGTTGCATGTGTATTTTGAGGATGCGGTTTGACGATGATCAGCAGCGTGTCCGGCGGCAGCTTTGCTAAATCTAAAAGCGTGATGTTTTCGAAACCCCATTCGTTGCTTTTGCCCGTCCAGGCATTGTTCAGCCCCAATTTGTCGAACACGGCCTGAAACAGCGAAGTCTTGCCGTAAATCCGCAAATGCCGCCCGTCGGCAAACTGCACCACCGCAAACGGGCGGCCGCGATATGCCGAAAGCGCGGGTTTGGCGCGGGCAAACAGGTTTTCCGTACCGGCAATCAGCTTTTCGGCAGCGGCAGGGTCGCCGATGATTTTACCCAGCCTGCGCGTGGCTTCGACCGTGTGGGCATATTCGATGCCTTTTGCCGTGCCGAAATCCACTTCGCGTACCGGGGCGATTTTTTCAAACTGGGACTTGGCGGCGGCATACCAGGAAGATTGCACGAAAAAATCAGGCTTTATCTGATACAGCCGCTCCAAATTCGGCTGGAAGCGCAGCCCCGCTTCCTTGACGGCAGCGGGCAGCGGCGGATGGTTCACCCAGGTATCGTACACGCGGCGGTCGGCGACGCTGACGGGCGGATGCCCCATCGCCGTCAGTGTTTCGGCGACCGTCCAGTCCGAAGTCGCCACGCGCGGTGCGGCGGGTGCAGGCAGGGAAAACAGGAGGGCGGCGGTAAAAAACAGCCGTGCGGCAAGGCGGGGAATGTCGTCTGAAAAGCGGTGGGACATCAGCTTGGAAGGTCTTTCGGTTTTTGAATAAAGGGTCGTCTGAAACATATCGGATACAGGTATTCCACAATGGTCTGCAATGTCATCCGGTTTGGATTCGGGCGGCGGATTTTATGGTCGGAGCTTATGCGGCGGGACGGCTTGCCTGCGTCAAGGCAATGCCACGGGGCGGCCGTTTTCAGGATGGGCGATGATGTTCATATCGACGCTGTAAATGTCTTTCAACACTTCTGCGGTCATGATGTCGGCGGGTTTGCCCGTTTTTAATAGCCGTCCCTGTTTGAGCGCGACCAGTTCATCGCAATACTGCGCCGCCAGATTAATGTCGTGGATGACGATGATGACGCCCAAACCCAAATCGCGAGACAGCTTGCGCACCAGTGCCATCACGTCGATTTGGTGGGCGATGTCCAAAGCGGCAAGCGGTTCGTCCAGCAGCAAAAAGCGGCTTTGCTGCGCCAGGCACATCGCCAGCCAGACGCGCGAACGTTCGCCGCCCGAAAGCGTATCGACGATTTGATCGGCAAATTTTTCCGTATGCGTCAGCCGCAACGCCTGTTCCACCGCCTGTCTGTCCGCATCGTTCGTGCGCCCTAAAAGCCCGCTCCAGGCATAACGCCCCATCATAACCAGCTCGCGCGCGGTCAGCGCGGTGGCGGCAGGCAGGTGCTGCGGAAGATAGGCGACTTCTTTGGCGTATGCGCGGGCGGAATAGGCGCGTATTTCTTTGTCGTTCAGCAATATCCTGCCGCCTGCGGGTTCATGCTGGCGGGTGAGCAGTTTCAACAGCGTGGACTTGCCCGAGCCGTTATGATCGATGAGGCCGTACACGCGGTTAGGGGAAAAGTTGACGCTGATGTCGTGCAGCAGCGAGCGGCCGGGTATGGCGAAGGTGGCGTTTTGGATTTGGAACACGTTTCAGACGACCTTTTGGTGGGTTTGACGTTATTCGGAGAAAGCGGCGGAGCGGCAAAACCCATTGCCCGTTGTCGGCGCCGATGCCGCAAAGGCGGAGTTTTACGGCGGTTGTCCGAAAGCGTAGGGCAAAGTCGGACGCCCCAGGCTCCAAGGTCGTCTGAAAACGTTTCAGACGACCTTTGGATCGTTGGAGGCCGTTTGCCGCCCGTCCCTTAAAAATCGACCGAAGCCGACAGGGTGAAGCTGCGCGGTGCGCCGGCGTTCAGGTAGCCGTTGTTAGGGTATCCGCCGACGGATGCCCAGTATTTCTTGTTGGCAACATTATCGAGGCGGGCGCGGAAGGTGGCTTCGTGCCTGCCGATTTGGGTGCGGTAGCGCGCGCCGAGGTCGAAGCGCGTCCAGCCGCCGACTTTAAGCGTATTGGCCGCATCGGCGTAAGAAGAACCGGTGTAAACCATGCGTCCGTCAAATGCCAAACCCTGCACTTTCGGCACTTCCCATTCCAAGCCAATGTTGGCTTGGGTTTTAGCCGCGCCGATGGTGCGTTTGCCGTCAGTTGAAGACGAGCCGGTAGATTTCTGCTTGGCATCGAGCAGGGTAATGCCGCCCAAGAGCTTCACACCTTGTGCGACTTCCCCGTAAACGGTGATTTCCGCGCCCCGGTGGCGGTCTTTGCCTTCGGAGGTGAAGCGGGCGGTGTTGCTGCTTTCGGCAACGTAAAGCGAACGCGGTTTGTCGGTGTGGAACAGGGCCAATCCCGCGCCGAAGCCGTTGGCTTCAAATTTCGTGCCGATTTCTTTTTGTTTGGAAACATAGGGTTTGAGCGATTCGCCGGCATTGCTGACGGCGTAGGCCCGGCCGTTGATGGAGGCAGTCGAGCCTGCGGTCGCGCCTTGTCCCAGGCTTTCGATGTAGTTGCCGTACACCGACCAATTCGGCGTGATGCGGTACACCGCGCCGGCGGCGGGACTGAGGCGCGATTTTTTGTAATTTTCGGTTTGCGCGCCCGTATTATAGGCGTAAGCCTTGTTATGTACCTGCTGCCAGCGCGCCCCGAGCATGAATTGCAGGCGTTTGTCCCAAAGGCTGAAGGTGTCGCCCAGGGCGAAGCTGGTCAGACGTGTTTTGCCGGTAACGGCAGGATTGCCCATGTCGTTGCCCGAATACAGCGGGTCGGCGGCTGCGGGTTGCGGATAGCGGGACGGGTTGTAGAGGTTGGTCGTATATTGGTTGCCCCAATCCATGATGTAAGCGTTTTTGCGCGAGGATTGGAAACGGTTGGCGGCGGCAACCCATTCGTGTTCTACCGCGCCGGTGTTGAATTTGCCGCGCAAACCGACTTCGCCCGTATCAATTTTGTCTTTACGCGCGTTGTCGAAGCGGTAAATCGAGCCGTTGCCGTTGATGTTGCTGACGGTCAGGTTTGCCAAGGAGTTGTTTTCCTTGCTGCGGCGGAAGCCGTAGGCGGCGTAGGCGGTCAGCTTGTCGTTGAAATCGTATTCGCCTCGCATGGTGCCGAACCAGTCGCGCTCGTTGGAATACGTCCACGGCTGCGCCCAGTTGGACGAGGCATCAGGCGCGGCCGGCACGGCGGTCAGGCCTGACAGGGTAACATTGGTACGCGTGGATTTGAGCTTGTTGTCCTGCCAGCCCAAATCGGCGGACAGGCGGGCATTTTCATTGCGCCAGTCTAGGCCGACATTGACCAGGCTGAGTTTGGATTTTTCGTCGTCTATTGCGGTTTTGCCGTTATGGTGCGCCGCATTGACGCGCACGCCGAATTCCTGATTTTGTCCGAAACGGCGCGCCACGTCCGCCGCCAAACCACCGCGTTTTCCCGCGCCGTAATTGGCAGTCAGCCGGTTCAATCCTTCATTGGACGCGCGTTTGGGCAATACGGATCCCGTGCCGCCGATATTGTTGCCGCCCGGCGCCATGCCGTTTAAGAAGGCGGATGCGCCGCGCTGGACTTCCACGCGTTCGAAAAGCTCAGTGGCGATGTATTGGCGCGGTAGGATGCCGTAAAGGCCGTTGTACATGGTATCGTCCGATTCGGCGGCAAAGCCGCGTATGAAATACGCTTCCTGAAAATTGCCGTAACCGCGCGCAACGCGGACGGTCGGGTCGTTTTGCAGTACGTCGCCGACGCTGCGCGCATGTTTGTCTTGAATCAGCCTATTGGTGTAAGCAGTATTGGAGAACGGCGATTCTAGGTTTTTTTATTGCCCAAAATACCCACGCGGCTGCCGCGCGCCACCTGTCCGCCCTTAAATGCAGGAATCAAACCGCCCTTGGATGCGTCCGCGCTGGCGGTTACGGTGATGGTTTCGAGTTCGGCGGTTTCTCGGACTTGGGGTTCGTCTGAGGCAAATGCCGCCGAAACGGCAAGGAGGGAGAGGCTGAGGATGCTGAGTCTGGAAGCGGGCTTAATCATTTGTATTTTCTTTCAAAAGTCGGTCGTAATGATGAATTTTAAAAGAGAATTAATTTCATTTCAAAAAAAATAAATGATAAAAGGTCGTCTGAAACTGTTTTCAGACGACCTTTTGACTGAATGGCTGTCAACTTTACCGTTTACGCCGCGTCGTACAAACCGCGCACCACCCTGCCGATGGCGGCGATGCCTTTTTCCAGCGTTTCCGCGTCCTGAGCGATGCTCATGCGGATGCACTCGCAGGCGTGCGGGTAATCCTGCGTGTCGATGCCGACGAAGAAATGTTCGCCCGGAATAATCAGCGTGCCTTCGGCTTTGAGCATTTCGTACAGGGTTTGCGATGAAACGGGCAGGTTTTCAAACCAGAGCCACAGGAAAATCGCGCCTTCGGGCTTGTGGATTTTCAGCGGATACGCGCCCAGCTCGCGCTTGAGCAGCGAGACGGCGGTTTGCGCCTGATTGCGGTAAAACGGCCGGATGACGTCGTCTGAAAGCTGTTTCAGACGGCCGTCCTGCAACAGCGGCGTTGCGATGGCTGCGCCGAAGCGGGTGGGCGACAGGTTCACAATCGCGTTCAGGCTGCTGACGGCTTTGACGACTTCGGGCGCGGCGACGATGATGCCGGTGCGCACGCCCGGTAAGCCGACTTTGGAAAGGCTGAAGCAGAGGATGATGTTTTCGTGCCAATTCAGCGTCACGTCGCTGTAAATAATGTTGGGGAACGGCATTCCGTAGGCGTTGTCGATAATCAGCGGAATGCCGTGTTCTTGCGCCAAAGCGTCCAGCCGCGCCATTTCGCCGTCGGTCAGCACGTTGCCGGTCGGGTTGGTCGGGCGCGAACAGCAAATCGCGCCGATTTTGCCCGCTTTGAGTTCCGGCAGGCTTTCCAGCGCGTCAAAGTCCACGCGGTATTTGAAGAAGCCTTCTTCGCCCTCGTGTTCGACAGCTTCGATTTTCGGTTTGACGGAAACGAAGTGCTGCCCTTCGACATGCACGTCGGCATAGCCGATGTATTCGGGCGCGAGCGGCAGCAGGATGGCTTTCTCTACGGAAAGGTCGTCTGAAACCTTGAATTTGCCGCCGAAGAGGTTGAAAAGATAGAAAAACGCGTTCTGCGAACCGTTGGTCAGCGCGATATTGTCGGCGGTCAAGTTCCAGCCGTATTCGCGGTTGAGGAAGGCGGTCAACGCGTCAATCAGCGCGGCATCGCCTTGGGGGTTGGAGTAGTTGCCGATGTTCTCGACGGCGTGTTCCGCCGCCAGCTTGGAAAATACGTCGGCGAACACGGCATTGACTTCGGCGATCCGCGCCGGATTGCCGCCGCCGAGCATGTTGACGGGCTTATCGCTTTTGAGCGCGTCGCCGAGGTCGTCCATAAGTTGCAGGATGCCACTGTGTTGCGTGAATTTTTCGCCGAATGCCGAGAACTGCATGATGACTCCGTGTAAATATGATTGGCGGGGATTATATCAGCTTGATATGGTGAGGGGTCGTCTGAAAATGAATGTGGCGGGTTTGACGTACCATTGTCCCAACATCGCAAGAATATGTGACGGCAATCCATCTGCCCTGCCCTCTTAAAAATTCAGACGACCTGATGAATCTCATCAGGTCGTCTGAAAATGTGAACGTCGGGAATAAGGAAAGCGACTTAGCGGATTTTCAGCGTACTCAATCCGATTAACACCAAGACGATGGTAATAATCCAGAAGCGGACAACGACTTGGGTTTCTTTCCAGCCTTTTTGTTCGTAGTGGTGGTGGATAGGCGCCATCAGGAAGATGCGTTTTTTGGTTTTCTTATACCAGCCGACCTGAAGCATAACGGACACGGCTTCAACGACAAATAATCCACCCATGATGACGAGGACGAACTCTTGGCGGACGATGACGGCAACGGTACCTAGTGCCGCACCCAAAGCCAGCGCGCCGACGTCACCCATGAAGACTTGCGCGGGATAGGCGTTGAACCACAAAAATCCGAGACACGCGCCACACATGGCGGTACAGAAAATCACGACTTCGTTCGCGCCTGCAACATAAGGCAGTTGCAGGTATTGGGCGAATTGCGAGTGTCCGCTGGCGTAGGCAAAGATGGCGAGGCCGGCGGCAACGAGGACGACGGGGAAGGCGGCAAGTCCGTCAAGGCCGTCGGTGAGATTGACGGCATTGGAAGTGCCGACGATGGTCAGATAGGTCAGGACGACAAAGCCGACTACGCCCAGCGGCAAGGCGACTTGTTTGAAGAAGGGAACGATGAGGATGTTGTTGGAGGAGTTTTCAGCAAGGAAGAACAGGGCAAGCGCGGCAACGATGGCGACGCTCGATTGCCACACCATTTTGAATTTGGCGGAAACACCGTTGGGGTCTTTATAGACGACTTTGCGCCAGTCGTCGTAAAAACCGAGCGCGCCCGTGGCAAGCAATACGCCCAAGAGAATCCAAATATACGGGTTTGCCCAGTTGCCCCACAACAGCGTGGATACGGTAATAGCGGTCAGAATCAGCGAACCGCCCATGGTCGGCGTGCCGTTTTTGATGAGGTGGGTTTGCGGCCCGTCGGTGCGCACTGCCTGTCCGACTTTTAATTGCGTCAGTTTGCGGATGGTCCACGGACCGAGCAGCAGGGAAAACGCCAAAGCGGTCAAAGCTGCCATGACGGCGCGGAATGTGGTGTATTGAAAGACATTCAGACCGGTCAACCAGTTACTGAAATGTGCAAGCCATAAAAACATGGGGCTTCCTTTTGTTTTTGTTGTTACATTGGGCTTATCGCCCGTTTTAAATTTTGGTTTTGAGGTCGTCTGAAAAAGTTTCAGACGACCTTTGTTGATTATCAAGCTGCTTATGACAGTCAGCGCCTGCTGAAGTTCACTCTCAATGTAGGCTTCTAGCGAACCCGTTTCCGTTGTTTAGAGAGATGGAAGCATTATTGAGCAGCGGTGGTGTTAGCGTCTTTCTCAATCACGCAAATCGGATAATTTCGCACCAATCAGCAATAAGGCTTTTCATTTTCAGACGACCTCTTTGTCCGTCAATGCCTCGACCACTTCTTCCATCTTCATAAAGCGCGAACCTTTCACCAACACGGTGGCGCGTTCGGGCAAATCGTGGCTCAACACTTGAATCAACGGGTCTTTGGCGGCAAACCACAAACCGTCCGCGCCAAACGTTTCTGCCGCTTCGACGCTGTTGTCGCCGACAAAATAAGCCGCTTCGATGCCTTGGTCGCGGGCGTACTCGCCGACTTCGGCGTGCATGGCGGCGGCTTCGTCCTCGCCCAGTTCGCCCATATCGCCCATCACAAAAATACGCGGCGCAGGCATACGCGCCAACACGTCAATTGCGGCTTTCATGCTGTCGGGATTCGCGTTGTACGTATCGTCAATCAGGGTCGCGCCTTTGATGCCGGATTTGACGTTCAGACGACCTTTGATGTTGCTGAAACCCTTCAAACCTTCCACCACATCGTTCAAACTCAAACCCGCAGCCAAAGCCAGCGCGGCGGCAGCGGCGGCATTGTGAACATTGTGGCGGCCGGGAACGGGCAGCACCACGGCGGCGCGCTCGTCGCTGCACACCAAATCAAATTCGCACGACAAAGGTTTCAACACGATATTTTCCGCGTGGACATCGCCGCTATCGATACCGAAAGTCCGCTGCTGATGACTTTGGGAGGCCGTCTGAAACACGGCAGCATGTTCGTCTTCGCACGGAATCAAAGCCAATCCGTCTTCGCCCAAACCTTGATAAATCTCGCTTTTCGCCTTGGCAATATCGTTCGTGCCGTCAAAACCGCAGCCGACATGGGCGCGCAGGGCGTTGTTGACCAAAGCGGCATCGGGTTTGGCGATTTGCGTCAAAACCGCCAGCTCGCCGAAATGGTTCATGCCCATTTCAATCACGGCATAGCGGTGTTTTTCGTTTAATTTCAACAAAGTCAGCGGCAGGCCGATATGGTTGTTGAAGTTGCCCGCCGTCGCCAAAACGGCATCATCGCCGAAACGGCGGCGCAATACCGCAGCCAACATTTCCTTCACCGTCGTCTTGCCGCCCGAGCCGGTAATGCCGAACACAAACGGGTTCACATTCCCGCGCCACGCCTTCGCCAGCGTTTGCAACGCGGCAAGCGTGTCATCGACTTTCAACGCGCCATCCATTGCAGCGCAATCTTCACGCGAAACCACAACCGCCGCCGCACCCGCAGCCAATACGTCTTCAACAAAATCATGCGCGTCAAACCGCTCGCCCGCCAAAGCAAAAAACACATCGCCCGCACGGATGTCGCGGCTGTCGGTTACGATGCGCGACACGGGTTTGTTTTCAGACGGCGTCGGAAGATTGAGGGTTTGGCAGATGAAATTTAGGTCTAGTGGTTTCATGGTTTCTTTCGTTTGTTTTTTTCAGACAGTTTTTTGACACTCAACTACCGATTTTTCCATACTCTTGATAATCGGAGAAACACAATACGATGGTTTTACCGTTTTTACGGTAAGGATGGCAGAGGCTGTAATGACCGTCTTCCGCTTCATAGCGCATTTCCTGAGTTTGTCCGGCAAATACTTTTTGCAGGTATTCGCGCTCCTTCAAATTCGGAGAATAGACATAGTCCATTTTCTTGACCATCACTTTCTCACCATTTCGATCCATGACAAAATTATCATTACCTTCTACATTTTGATTGGCAGCAGGTACAGCTTCATTTTGACTGGCGGCAGGTACAGCTTCGCCACCTACGTTAAGGCGGGAATCGGCTGAAAAAGCCAGATAAACCGGTTTGTTGTCGATCTTATCCTGCACGATAATCATGGCAGATTTGAACGACAAATCATCTTTAGCCATCAAATCAAGGATTTCTGACGATTTTTTAATATACGCCAAATCGAAACGGTAATCTGTCAATGCAGCTATTTGAGCAGGATTGTCTTTGACGATGCGCTCCGACGATTGGGTTAAGATATCCCGTTTTTGCCGAATAGTCAGGTAATTGCCGCCGAACAGCAACGCCGCCAAAATAGGAAATACCGCCAACAGCAGATATACAGTTTTCCTACCGCCACGGACTTCTTCTTCCTGCCCGCGCTCGGCAATACGGGTCAGATTCAACATGATGTTCAGCATCAACGTACCGCCCATCACAGCAAAAATCCCCAGAATACTCATCAGGAAAATTTCTGTAATGTGTTCACGGAACACCTTGAGTCCGAAGACTTGAATCAATATCAACGCGAACACCCAGTACACCAGCAGTGTCACTGCTACCATACCGATAATGTTCGTTGCCTTGACCAATTTTTTTGCATTCATCTCTTTACTCTTTTTTCAGACGACCTATTTGTCCTGATCAATCAACGGATACGGATTAATCGCACCACTTGGCAGATACACGCCGTAGTGCAAATGGGCAGGCGTGGTTTTAGCGTTGCCGGTTTTACCGACATAGCCGATGACCTGTCCTTCTTTCACGCGTTCATACAGGCGGACGCTGGCGAATTTGTTGAGGTGGGCATAGTAGTGCCATGCGCCCGGCCCTTGGATGCCGATGACTTTGCCACCCAATCGGTTACGCCCGATTTTGGTGACGATACCGGGCGTCGTGCTGCGTATCGGCGTGTTTTTCTTGGCGAAAATATCCACACCTTCATGTCTGCGCCCCTGGCTGCGCGCTGCGCCCCAAGTGTCGTCAAAACGCTTGCCTTTAACAGGATTGGGCAGGCTTTGCGCCGCCGGCGGTTCTTTCGCCCTCAGTTCGGCAATTTCGGCGTTCGGACGCGGCAGTTGTTTGGTGGTACAGCCTGCAAATAAAATCATGACTGCACTGATGAAAAGGGTTTTTGTCGGCATTTTCAGCATCAAATCGGTCTCCTCGTTTTTCAGACGACCTTTAAAATTCCAAATCAGGGTCGTCTGAAACAACTGTGATGGGTTTAATGGCTGACGTGCCGTAATGCGTGGGTTGTGTTGCTTTTATTTTGTGGGGGATAAACGTTTTCAGACGACCTTAAGGCTGCCGGGCCGTCTGAAAATTGATTACATTGTTGTCAAATTTATAGTGGAATCGATAAGTCGAATACGAAGTACAGCAAAACTTCTCTGCCCTAAGGTGACTCCTCTCTGTCTGTATATACTCAAAAATTACTCTTCAATATCGACATATCCCAAATCGATCAGTGCCTGCTCCACATTTCCCACTGCCTCATCATCATCTTTTACCATCAGTAGGAAGGCATTTTCGGTATAACCAATATCTATTAGCCGAAGCCCATGGGGCTTAAGCAATGCATCGTAAGCATCTGAAACAAAGATATGGGCATTGAACATCGCAAACATATTCATCTCATCACTCTCACAAAGCTCGTCCAATTCATCTTCTTCATCCGGCACGGCAATGCCTTCTTGAGTGCAAAATGCTGCTACTGTACGATCGCAAACTTCGTCATCAATTTCTGTCGTATCTATTTCAATACCCAGTTTTTGTATAGGATAAAACCGCTCTAATTCCAAATATGGATTTTTCCATTCCATATAATCCATAAATTGATGATCAGCATAATGCCATTCACCTGATTCGCTATACCAACCTAAATGCTTAAATAACCAATCACACACCAAATCCTCATCTTCAGCCGGAGGAGCTTTTGGTAAATCTTCACGGGTTAAGTAAGGGACGGCTGCAAGTAAAGCATTGAATAAAGGAGTATAACGTTGCATATTTTTGCCTATTAAAAGTGAGATGGAGTAATGTGTAATTTCCTATTTGCCAATGGCCTTAAGGAATTATCTGGAAAATATTTTTACCTAAGTTCTGCCAATGCTTTTTCTGCGATTTCAAAATCGGAGAAATGGTGCTTCACGCCTTGTACATCCTGATAGTTTTCATGTCCTTTGCCGGCAATTAGAATGATGTCGTTTGCAGCGGCACGTTCGACTGCGTAACGGATAGCTACGGCGCGGTCGGCTTCGACGCATTCGGGCGCGGGCACGGCAGGCAGGATGTCGTTGATGATGTCTCGCGGATTTTCCAAACGCGGGTTGTCACTGGTTACGACGACTTTATCTGCGCCCTGTACGGCTGCTGCACCCATCAGCGGACGTTTGCCGCGGTCGCGGTTGCCGCCGCAGCCGAATACGCACCACAAAGCCGCACCCTGTGGTTTGATTTCCTGCAAGGTAGAGAGTGCTTTTTCTAATGCGTCGGGCGTGTGTGCATAATCGACGACGACCAAGGGCTTGCCGCTGTTCATGATACAGTCCATGCGGCCTGAGGCAGGACGGATTTTTGTCAGCACATCCAATACTTTATCAAGCGGATAACCGTTGGCACAAAGCAAGGCGATGCAAGCAGCGAGATTTTGCGCGTTGAACCGTCCGAGCAGACGGGTGCGACATTTTCCTTCGCCCCATGGTGTTTGGAATACGGCTTCCATGCCGTCTGAAGAGGTAGTGAAATGAACAATGCGGATGTCAGCGTGTTCGCTGAAGCCGTAGCCGTAAACGGCCAAATCAGGACAGTCTTTTTTCAGACGACCTGCGAGTTCTGCGCCATATTCGTCATCTACGTTGATGACGGCGTGTTTCAAGCCGTGCCAGTAAAATAGGCGTGACTTGATGGCGCCGTAGGCTTCCATCGTGCCGTGGTAGTCGAGGTGGTCTCGGGTGAGATTGGTAAAGATTGCGCTGCGGAATGGCACGCCGTTGACGCGCGATTGGTCAAGGCCGTGGCTGGAGACTTCCATCGCGGCGGCTGTTGCGCCCTGTTGACGGAAACGGTAGAGCAGGGTTTGGACATCGACGGGGGCGGGGGTGGTATGTGTGGTTTCTTCCAATGTGCCCCAAAAGCCGTTGCCGACCGTGCCGATAATGGCGGTTTTTTCGCCCAATAAATCGGCGGCTTGCGCCAGCCATTGTGTGATGGAGGTTTTGCCGTTGGTACCGGTTACGCCCCAGACTTTGAGACCGTCTGAAACGTTGCCGTAAACTTGCGCCGCCAACATGCCGGCACGGTGTTTCAAATCTTTGATGCCTTGATTGGGGACTTTCCATTCGGGATTCCACGCAAATTTGCCGTCGTCGTCCCAAAAAACAAAAGCCGCGCCGTTGGCAATGGCAGCGGGGATATAACTGCGGCCGTCTGAATATTCGCCCTGACAGGCAACGAAAATATCACCTTGTTTAATTTGACGGCTGTCTGAATGCAACAAACGCCCTGCTGCGTTTGCACACAGCAGAGGCGGAATGTTGGTTTCAGCTAAAGGGGTTAACTTGCTGAACATAAAATAATCTCGTTGATACTCGGATTAAGACGGTGTTTTGACGGCTGCAACATTGGTCAGAGGCTTGGTCGGGGAAACGCCCAAGATATTCAGGCTGCCGCCCATGACTTGTTTGAAGACCGGACCTGCCACTACGCCACCGTAGTAACCGTTTGCAGTCGGTTCGTCGATGGTTACCGCCACAATCACACGGGGATTTTTAGCAGGAGCAAAACCGATGAAAGTTGCGACGTGTTTGTTATCAACGTAACGCCCGTTGACCAACTTACGCGCCGTACCGGTTTTCGCGCCGACGTCGAAACCATCTACCGCACCTGCTGTACCCGTACCGCCGGGCTCGGTTACAGAAACCATCAAATCACGAACTTCACGCGCGGTCGAAGCTTTAATGACGCGTTTGCCTTTTGGCGCAACCGCCTGTTTCTCGAAGCTGACCGGCAACAATTCGCCGTCATGTGTCAACATGGTATAAGCACGCGCCAATTGCAGCAGGCTCAATTGCAAGCCGTAACCGAAAGACATGGTTGCCTGTTCAATCGGCTGCCATCTGCGCCAGCTTCTCAAAAGACCGGCCGTCTCACCTGGGAAACCGGAGTGCATCCGCACGCCCACACCCAAATCATGATAAAAATCATACATTTCTTTAGGCGTGAATTTTGCAGACAGTTTGCTGGTACCGACGTTGGAAGATTTTTGCATAATGCCGCGCACATCCAAAGTAGGATACACATGGGTATCGCGCACAGTAGCAGGACCGATTTTATAAGGCATGGTGTTAAAACGATCAGCCACACCGACTTTGCCGGAATCCAATGCTTTTGCAATCGTAAACGGCTTCATGGCAGAACCCGGCTCAATCATATCGGTAACGGCTCGATTGCGGCGCTGTTCGCTATCGGCGCTGCCCGGTTGATTCGGATCGTAGGCAGGGCTGTTAACCAAAGCCAAGATTTCGCCGGTTTGCGCATCCAATACCACAACCGTACCTGCTTTGGCTTTGTGATAAGCCACTGCTTTATTCAGCTCATCATAGGCAAGTGTTTGAATACGTTGATCCAAAGACAAAACCATGTCCTGCCCGTTTTTCGGATCGCTGTTGCGCGGAGAATCCAAACTATCGACGATATTGCCTTTATTGTCGCGCAAAACCACTTTCGCACCGTCCGCACCATGCAGACTGTCTTCTCGCGACAATTCCAAGCCTTCCTGTCCTTTGCCGTCGATATTGGTGAAACCGATAACGTGTGCGAACAGGTTGCCCATCGGATAATGGCGTTTCAGCTCTTTTTGGAATGCCAAGCCTTTAATGCCCAAAGCTTTAATTTCTTCCGCTTTTTCTTGGCTGAGTTGACGCTTCAGATAAATAAAATCTTTATCTTTTTTCGCCAATTTTTCCTGCAATGCCTCAACAGGCAGCTCAACAATAGCCGCCAACTTAGCCATCTGTTCGGCAGTCGGCATCTCTTCCATACCCGAAGGCATGGCATACAAAGATTCAGTCGGTGCACTCAACGCCAAAGTCGCACCGTTACGGTCCGTAATCATGCCGCGCGACGCAGGTAAAGTCAGGGTACGGACAAAACGCTGATCGCCCTGATTTTTCAAAAACTCATGCTGCGTGGTTTGCAAATAGATGCCGCGAGCCAGCAGTCCGACAAACGCAGCCGCAATCAGCCACAACACCAAAGAAATCCGCCCATCACTGGTGATGGGTTTTTTAGCTTTGGCTGTCTTGGGCAGCATGCTCGGTTTATATTCGTTTTTAATCAACATCTTAACATCTCAATTCATAATCACCCGAACCGTGTCTTTATCTAACGGCACCAATTTGCAGTACCGGATAAGCCGGCTATATTATTTTTTTCGTTCCACCATCACGGTATTATCCGCGCCGGGCGGTTTGAGGCGTTGCTTCTCAGCCGCCACCTTAATCAGCTTGTGGTTCGCCAGCCGCGCCTGATCCAATTTCAAGCGTGCATAGTCCTGATCAAGCTTGATTTCCTGCTTTTGCGCTTTATCCAAAGCGATGAAGTGCAAACGCGATTGGTCTTGCACAGTGACCACCGCAAAAGCAGATACCGATACCAAGACCAACAAAAGGATATTTAATTTATTCATTATTTTCAGACGACCTCAATCTGTTTGTTCCGAGGACACCTGCCCCACATAATGCTTATTCTGCAATCTCACCGCCCGTCCGCTCTGCCACGCGTAAAACTGCGCTGCGCGCCCGCGGATTGGAGGCGGTTTCCTCAACACCCGGCTTTATCGCCTTTCCCACCGCCTTTAACGGCGGCAGAGGCAAATCCGCTTCTTTTACTGCCGCCCAGCGCGGCAAAGGAGGATGTTGCGAATATTTTTTGACAAACTGTTTTACTATGCGGTCTTCAAGCGAATGGAACGCGATAACCGCCAAACGCCCACCCTGTTTCAGACGACCCATCACTTGCGGCAGAACCGCCTCTACCTCTTCGAGCTCGCGGTTAATAAAGATGCGAACTGCCTGGAAGGTACGCGTCGCAGGGTCTTGCCCCCGCTCACGAGTACGGACGTTTTGTGCCACGAGCTGCGCCAGCTTGCGGGTTGTATCGATCGGACTTTCTGTCCGTTGCGCAACAATGGCGCGCGCAATCTGGCGACTAAACCGCTCTTCACCATAATTCTTGATAACCTCGTGCAAATCCTGTTCTGATGCTGTTGCAATCCATTCTGCAGCGGACATTCCCCGCGTCGGATCCATGCGCATATCCAAAGGTGCATCAAAACGGAAACTGAAACCCCGTGCGCCGTCATCTATCTGCGGGGACGAAATCCCCAAATCAAACAACGCACCATCTATTTCTTCAATACCCAGCTTATCCAGGGTCGTCTGAAAACTGGAAAACCCGTCATGGACTACCGTAACGCGCCCATCCTGCTCGGCCAGCTTTTGCGCCGCCTCAATCGCTTGCGGGTCTTTATCAAACACAATCAGACGACCTTGACTGCCCAGACGGGACAAAATCAATCGGGAGTGCCCTCCCCTGCCGAACGTCCCATCCACATAAATACCGTCTTCACGAACCGCCAGAGCATCAACCGCCTCGTTTAACAAAACGGTGATATGTTGATATTCAGCATTACTCACAATTGCAAATCCGTCTGACTTAATTGGAATGCCAACTCTTCAGGATCATCATCCAAAGCCTGAGTCATTTCAGCTTCCCATTGATCACGGCCCCACAATTCCAAACGGTTGGCGCGACCGACCAAGGTAACGTCTTTTTCAAAATCCACCCGTTTGCGCAGATTGGCAGGAATCAGTACGCGGCCGGCGCTATCCCATTCCAGCGTATCCGCATTGTGCAGCAGCAGATTTTGATAACGCTGCAACATCGGATTTCCTGCCGTTTTCAGGTGCAAAAGCTGCTCGGCAACCTTTGCCCATTCAGCCTCCGGATACATCAGCAATTTTTGACGGGAATCCAAAGTAACCACAATCGACGGCGTATAATGGCGCAGCAAAATATCGCGGAACTTGGCAGGAATCGCCAACCGCCCTTTGCTGTCAATACTCAATTCGTGAGCGCCACCAAACACAATTTCGTCCTAATCGATTTAAATCGGAATTTTTTGGGCAATGCAGACACTTTTACCCACATCGCCCCACTAGCCCACACTATAAAAAATTTTAACGTCTCGGTCAAATCGCCTTACTCTAAAATCCCAGTACATATGCAACAACAAAATCATTAAAAAACAGCATTTTAACCAAACAAGCAAACAAGCCGAACCACCCATTTTACCCGATTTGGTTTTTAAAAACACAATATGTAGTATTGCAAATATTATTTAGACACAACATATGGTATAAAAAAATGAAAAAACGCCCCTTTCCCGTTCACGTTATAATAGACAAATAAATTCATAAATTTTACATTATCTAACAATTATGAAGGCACACCTCCCCCTCCCCTCCCCTGCCGCGCAAGCCTCAAGTTCCAAACTATTCGAAATAATCAAACAGGAAATAAAAGCCCAAAATAACTGGATTCCTTTCTCACGATTTATGGAGCTTGCACTCTACACACCCGAATACGGCTACTACACCGGAGGCAGCCACAAAATCGGCACAGACGGCGATTTCATCACCGCCCCCACCCTCACCCCATTATTCGGACAAACCCTCGCCCGACAACTTGCCGAACTACTCCCGCAAACCGCCGGCAACATCTACGAATTCGGCGCAGGTACGGGACATCTCGCCGCCACCTTATTGAAAAGCCTTTCAGACGACCTCAAGCATCACTACATCATCGAACTCTCCCCCGAACTTGCCGAACGCCAACGTCAATTCATCGCCGAACACACCCCCCCGCAACTGGCACAAAAAGTCATACACCTGACCGAACTGCCCGAATCCTTCGACGGCATCATCATCGGCAACGAAGTCCTCGATGCCATGCCTGTCGAAATCATCCGCCGCACCCAAAACACCTTCCAACACATCGGCGTCTCCATCAACCCCGACGGACAGCTTGAACAAAGCCCGCAACCTTTGAAACAACCCGACCTCCTGCGTTTAGCCGCCACCTATTTTCCCGAAACCAAACACCCCTACACCAGCGAGTTACACCCCGCCCAATACGCCTTTATTCTCACCCTCGCGCAAAAAATCACACGCGGCGGCATGATATTTATCGACTACGGTTTTGACGCCGCCCAGTATTACCACCCGCAACGCGACGAAGGCACGCTCATCGCCCACTACCGCCACCACACCGTTCACGACCCGTTTTTCCATATCGGCCTGACTGATCTGACCGCACACGTCAACTTTACCGATATTGCCCAAGCAGGCACCGACGGCGGACTAGACCTCATCGGCTACCTGCCCCAATCTCATTTCCTATTCAACCTAGGCATTACCGACCTGTTGGCACAAACCGCCCCACCAGGTACGGCAGACTACCTCCGTGTCAGCACCGCCGTACAAAAACTGACCG
>ERZ773060.273-NODE-273-length-20989-cov-4.54352_pt1 | contig 20989 bp, 18 predicted proteins | sample MGYA00580628_ERZ773060 | MGnify/ENA primary metagenome ERZ773060 (study PRJEB29015, sample SAMEA2738019) | human oral metagenome | biome: human oral; feature: human-associated habitat; material: dental | place: China | collected 2045 ... | reverse complement strand
AATAAATTTAATAATAAAAATCTAAGTGCATAATAATATAACACGCGTTATATAAAAAGTCAACAAATTTATTTTGATTACAAAATTATTTATTGTATAAATTTTTATAATAAACAAACTTGGCTACATAATTAAAGTTTTATATAAAGAAAAATTAAGTATTATAAAAAGCTAATCAAGCATATAAAAAATATATTATTAAACCTTTGACAATATATAATTTATATACTATAATTGTAACATATTATACCAAATATTCTATGACTAAAATTTGGTGAAAGAATTTTATCAATTAAATAACAGCAGTTTAGAGTGTACAGCAAGCTACATATGAAATTGTTACAAAACAAGAAAGATTTATAGGTTTTAGTCTTGAATATTTTAAAAATTTTAGAAAAGGTGGTAAGAATTATGAGCGGAGAAAATGTGAAAAAGCAAAAAAGCAAAAACACAAGCGTATTATTAGGAGCAGCTTTTATTATGGCAACATCTGCAATTGGGCCTGGATTTTTAGTACAAACAGCCAAGTTTACAAATAGCTATAAGGCAAACTTTGGATTTGTAGTGCTAATATCGGTTTTGCTTTCTATGATTGTTCAGCTTAATGTGTGGCGTGTGCTTTGTGTAAGTGAGATGCGTGGACAGGATATAGCAAATAAACTTTTGCCAGGACTTGGATATTTTGTAGCATTTCTTGTAGCTTTAGGTGGACTTGTATTTAATATTGGAAATGTTGGTGGAAGTGCATTGGGATTTAATACATTGCTAGGTATTCCTAAAATGGCGGGATATTTTATTTCTGGCGGCGTTGCAATAACAATATTCTTGTTAAAGAATGCGGCAAAGGCTATGGATACACTTACAAAAGTGCTTGGTGGATGTATGATAATCGTAATATTTATTGTTATCTTAATTGTAAAACCGCCAATTGGGCTTGCTGTTAAAGATACTTTTTTACCAAGTGAAAGTATTTCAAACTTAATTCCTGCAATTTTGACACTTCTTGGTGGTACTGTTGGAGGATATATTACTTTTTCAGGGGCACACAGACTAATTGATGCAAAAATTACAAAAGAAGAAAATCTGGATGAAATCAATAGAAGCTCAATTATGGGAATAGGAATTGCAACTCTTGTGAGAGTTCTGCTATTTTTGGCAATATTAGGAGTAGTAGTTAAAGGAGTGTCTTTGGCAGCTGAAAATCCTGCAGCAGATGCATTTCGTCAAGGAGCGGGAGAAATTGGATATAGATTTTTTGGTCTGGTTCTGTTGAGTGCGGCAATCACTTCTATTGTTGGTGCAGCATATACTTCAGTATCCTTTTTAAAAACATTTAACAAGAATATTGAAAAACATGAAAAATGGGTAATAATAGGATTTATTATTGTTTCTACAATTATTATGGCAATTGCGGGAAATCCTGCCACATTATTAATTTTAGCAGGTTCATTAAATGGATTAATTTTACCAGTAACTTTAGGAATTTGCTTAGTTGCTTCGCAAAATAAATCAATTATGGGTGAAAATTACAGACATCCGAAAGTATTGCTGATACTGGGAATAATAGTTGTGTTAATTACAGCTTATTTAGGAGTAGTGTCACTGGGAAGCTTGACAAAATTATTTAGTTAAAACAGAAAGAAGGTATAAGAATGACAGGGAAACAGTCGGAAGGCATAAAAATACTTCCTGAAGGAGATTCAGCAATTTTAATTGAATTCCCAAAAACTATATCGCCTGAGATAAATGGAAAAATTACTTCACTCGCACATCTGATAAAGGAACAGCATATAGAAGGGGTAATGGATATGATACCCGCATTCTGCTCGCTCCTTATTCATTATGATCCACGTGTTATTAGTTATGGAAAGCTATTGAATAGAGTGAATAAAATAATGAAATTAAATTTGGATATGAAATCAAAAACTAAAAAAGTATATGAAATCCCAGTCTGTTATGGCGGAGAATATGGGCCAGATTTGGAATTTGTTGCAAAAAATGCAGGTCTTTCAATTGAAGAAGTTATAAAAATTCATAGTTCAAAGGATTATTTGATTTATATGCTTGGATTTTTACCAGGATTTTCGTATCTAGGCGGACTTGATGAAAGGATTCATACGCCAAGATTGGCTAATCCAAGAATAAAAATCCCTGCTGGAAGTGTTGGAATTGGAGGTGCTCAAACTGGAATTTATCCCCTAGAATCACCAGGAGGATGGCAATTGATTGGAAAGACGCCAGTAAAAACGTATGATTCTGACAGAAAAGTTCCTGTTTTATTTGAAGCAGGAGATTATATACGTTTTGTACCAATTTCAGAAGCAGAATTTGAAAAAATTGAAAAAGAAGTAGAAGAAAATAAATATGAATGCATTGTGCATAAAGAGGAGGTGGAATAATGGGATTTCGTGTGTTAAAGGGAGGGCTTTTGACAACTGTTCAGGATATAGGTAGAACGGGATATCAAAGTCAAGGTTTTGGAACATCTGGAGTTATGGATGTGCGTTCCTTTAAAATTGCGAACATGCTTATTGACAATCCTGAAAATGAAGCTGTGCTTGAATTTACAATGATTGGACCCACACTTGAATTTACAAGCGAAACAATAATTGCAATAACGGGTGGAGATTTTCAGCCATTAATCAATAAAAAACCAGCTCCAATGTATACTGCAATTTATATTAACAAAGGCGATGTGCTTGAATTTCAAGGTGCAAGAACAGGTGTGAGAGGTTATATAGCTTTTTCGTGCTATTTAAATATCCCTGTAATAATGGGAAGCCGTTCTACGAATATAAAGTGCAGAATCGGTGGTTTTAAAGGACGTAATTTAAAAGAAGGAGATTATATTTCTTTTAGGATAAGAAGACGGTATTTACCATATTTTCTTTCAAGAACACTTGATTTAGATGAATTTAATCAGGAAGATGAGGTAATCCGTGTAATAATGGGACCGCAAGATAATTTGTTTACAAACGAAGGTAAAAAAACTTTTTTAAACAGCGAATTTACAATTACAAACGACTTTGACAGAATGGGATGCCGGATAGAAGGGCCTTATATTGCTCATAAAGAGTCAGCTGACATAATATCGGACGGAATAGCATTGGGAGCTATACAGGTTCCTGCACATGGAAAACCTATTATTTTGCTGGCAGATAGGCAGACAACAGGAGGATATCCCAAAATAGCGACAGTTGCAACAGTAGATTTGCCAAAATTAGTACAAAGAAAAGCAGACCATAAAATTCGTTTTAAAGCAATCAGCGTTGAAGAAGCACAAAATCTTTTGATTGAAGAAATGAATGAATTTACTCAATTTAGAAAAAAAATTCATGCACCTTGCAAGGAAGTGCTAGATGTGAGATTTGTGTCCAAAAGGCTTGAGACGTTATTTGAATAAATTATTATAAAAGTAAGGCTATTTTAACTCAATTTTCTAAATTATTAATTTTTATAATTTGGTTTTGAGGAAAAATTGAATATATTTTTCAGAAAGGAAAATTAAGATGGATTTAGAACAAATTGAAAAATTAGTAGAAATCATAGAAAAATCAACGCTTAAAGAAATCACAGTAGAAGAAGGCAATTTAAAAATCAATTTAAAGCGTGAAAATAATTCAGAAATTCAGAATGTTCAAAAAAATATAGAAAGAAAAACGGAAATTGTGGAAGAACCGGATGAAGAAAGTTTTATCACTTCACCAATTGTAGGAACTTTCTATTCAGCGGCTTCTCCAGAAACTCCTGCATTCGTACGTGTAGGAGATACAGTAAAAAAAGGACAGCCAGTTTGTATTGTAGAAGCAATGAAACTGATGAATGAAATAAACTGCGACTTTGACTGTGAAATAGAAGCGGTATTAGTGAGCAATGAGCAAAAAGTCGAATATGGACAGCCATTGTTCAGAGTAAAAAAAATATAAAAATTATTTTAAGTATTTTTGACTTTTATTGTTGAAAATACTTATTTTTTTTATGAGTATAGCAAAAATGCCAAATAATAGAACTCTAAGTGAAAAAAACACATATAATAATAGATTTTTATGCAAAATTGTGATAAAATAAAAAGGATATTTTCTTTTGGATACAAAATGCTGAAAGAAAATTAGAATAGAAAACTAGGACAATGAAAATAATTATCCTTTTCAAAATAATAGAAGAGGAGGTAGAAAAAACGTGAGATGAAATACATAAAGAAATCTTTAATTGTATTTATTTTTCTTTTGATGTCTTTATTTGGATTAAAGTTATATATTTCAACTAAAAATTTTAATAGCATGTTGACTTCAATCTTGAAAAGTAGTGGACTGAATGTTGAATTTAAAGATGTTAAGCTGATAGGATTTAACAAAATTCAGATTGACAATTTAAAGGTTAAAGATATGGCTGGAAATGTTGTTATCGATGGTAAAAGAACTACAGCTGGAATTAGTTTGCTTATGCCAACTCGGCTTAATAGAATTGATGTCTATAACGGGACTGTAAATCTGGAACGTAGAAAAAATAACGATTTTAATATTTTTTATGTAATAAAAAAAGATCCTAAAAAGAAACAAACGTATGATCCAACCAGCAGAATTGGGAAACTTCATATTCATAATGCAACTTTGAATTATACAGATACAAGTTTTGATAAAAAAATATCAAAAAGATTGACAAAAGTGAATGGAAGACTCGAAACTGCCAAGTCAAGAGGATTTTCACTTGTTGCAAAAGGTTCTGGAAATAAAAATCAAGATGGAACAGTTGAGGCTGTAAAAATTGAATTAAAACAGCTTCTGAAGTCTAAACAGTCGATTTATTCAATGTTTGATAAAATAAAAAACAGTGATGAAAGAAGAAAGGAATTCAGGCTTAATTTTAGTTTTGAGAATGTTGGCATAACTGAAGAGCTGGGACAATATGTGCCGCTTGAGATGATTAAGGCAAAAGGTGGACTGCTTACTGGTGTATTAAAGTTAGAAAATGATAAAATCAAGAAAACAACACAAGCATTAGGAAGTCTCAAAATTAAAAATGGTAAACTAAGATATGTAGATTTAGATGGCGATATTGATAATGTAAACGCTGTAATTGATTTGAAGAAAGACAGGATTACGGTTAATGCCGATACTAAATTAAATGAGAGTCCAGTAACTCTAGCATTAACTTATCTTGTGCAGAATCAGAAATTAAATTTAAAATTAGTTACTGATAAACTTCCTTTTGAACAAGTTGCACGGTATAAAATAATCAAGGATTCAAAAATTAAGGCTGAAGGATTGGTTTCAGGAAATCTTGAAGTAAATGCTGATACCAAAAACAAAAAAACTACACTTAATGGTAAATTTTCTTCAGATAATATAAAAATTTCAAATTATAATTTTCAAAATATAAAAACTAATATGAAAATTGCTGATGAAAAACTAACTTTGACTGATACTGCATTTTTGTTTAATCAGGAATTTTCAGGATTCAGAGTTAATGAAGATGTTAAAATTGGAAAATTTGTGTATGACTTGAAAAAGAAAACTGGAACAGGGGATTATGTCTTAAATAATCTAGGGTCAGATTTTAACATCAAGACAATTACTGGAAATGCCCAAATTTCTGCTAAGAACATTATAACAGGAACAGTAAGGTCAAAAGCACTGAATGGAAATTATGTTGTAAATCCGAAGGCACAGACAGTAGTGGTAAATGCTAGAAGTAATAGTTATTTCACTGTAAATTATGGTGGGAAAAACTATACAATAAATCCTGATGTAGACAACTTAGTTGTAAAATTTAATGAAAAAAATGTGCTGCGTTCTGGACATATTAATGCGAAAATAAAAGATTTGTCAATGCCGTTTGTAAACACTGTAAATGCTAGAATAAGAATACATAATGGAAATTACAGTATTAATGGAACAGCTGGAATAAAAGGTGGCGGAACGGTAAATATCTCAGGAATTACAACTTCAGATATGAAACATTCTTATTCATTAAAATTACCTAAAAATGTAGATATTGCAAAATTGTTAAGAGCAAATGGCTACAATTTCAAAGGATTGGATAAGGCAAAATTGCCAGCAACACTTACAGCAAAAATTAGTGGAAACGGAAATAAAATTTCTGGAACATACAATCTTTACAGCCCTTATGGAGAATATCTAGGAGAATATGAAAAATTAAATGCTAGTGGTAAAATCAATGATTTAGCGAATTTGGATATAACAATTAATACAAATGTAGATGAATTATGGTTTGGTTACCAGAGGCTTAAAAATGTAAGTGGAAATCTGAGAATAAAAGATAATATTGTAAATATCACAAGTATTCAGAATGAAAATTTAAATGCCAGCGGTAAGTTTAATATAAAAACTGGTAAAATGGACATAAATGCTGGATTGAAAGATTATGTGCTTTACAATACTTCTGGACCAAAAATTAATTTAAAAGTTGGAACATTGGATGCAAATTTATCAGGAACAGTAGATAAACTTTCAGGAGCAATAACAATGCCATCTGCGATAACGTCAATAAATTCAAACTATGTAGGCGATACAAATGCAAAAATTAGCATAAAAGACGGAGTTGTAAATTTTGATAATGTAACTTTACGTGAAAACAGCCTATATGGAACTTATGATTTGAAGACTGGTATTTCAGATATTGGAATTAGCTTAAATGAGCCTGATATTCCAAAACTTTTGAAAATGAAGGATCTAACATTTGGAACAAGATCAGATCTTAGTTTAAAGGGTGATTTGAACAACTTTAATTTGGCAGGACAGGTAATTCTTGGTAATATGAGCTTTAAAACTTATAGAATTCCACATGTTGTTGCAGAACTTGAATATTCTAATGGAGATATAGATAAATTATTCAAATATGGAACGTTTAATTTGCAGAAACTTAAATTTATTGGGGATAACCAGGAAACATTGTTTGAAACAAATACTAAATTTGATCTAGCAAATGTAGATATTGATTATAGGATAGAGAAACAGAAGTTTTCACTAGATTCTGTACAAGATTTGAAGGATAAAGGATATAGTGGAGACATTGACTTCGGATTTATGTATCGTGGAAGTTTTGAAAATTTTGTAACTGGACTTCAGATAAAATCGGATGAAATTAAACTTAGTGGATTCCCAGTAAAAAATGTTGACATTGATTTGCAGGCTAATGAAAAAAACTTGAATATCGGTCAATTTTATTTAGAATATGAAGATAATCCACTTCTTGTAAATGGATATGTTCAATTTTCACCGATAAAATATAATGTTTCTATGCTAGCAAAAGATTTTAACCTTGATTTTTTAGAACTTAATAAAGATGTAGAACAAGCAAGCGGGATTGCAAACATAGATGCGGTTATTTCAAGTGAATCTACAACAGGGCATATTTTATTAGATAAATTTAACTATAAGACAAAAGATAAATTAACACTTGTTGACAATGTAAATGCTAATATTGATTTGAAAAATAATAAACTTGTTGTAAATCGGTTAGACGGTGGATATAACGGTGGAACTTTTAAAGTAACAGGAGATTTGGATGTTCCAACAATTCCTGCTGATTTTATGAAGACGAAGAGGCTGGAACTTGGAAAATTTGAATTAAATGCCAATCTTAATAATGTTGGACTTCATTATGGAAAAGGGATAGACTTTGCACTTACTGGAGATGCAGTGTTTACTGAAAATAGACTATTCGGAAATTTTGTCGTTGATAATGCAGAAATTCGTGAATTGCCAAATTTTGGCGGAACGGATTCTGAATCAAAAACTGCTTCAGCAGAACAAAAAGCTAAAAAACAGGAAGAAAAAACAATTGTAGAAGGAATTGTTGAAGAAGTAATTGACAAAATATTAAAACAGTATACAGTTAATCTAAACGTACGGACAGGAAACCATGTGAAAATAAATATTCCTAATGTAAGTATTGTAAGAGATATAAAAGGAAATGTAAAAGGAGCTTCTGAAATCACATATACTAATAAGGAAATCGGAATAGATGGAGAATATATGATTACAAGAGGTTCATTTTCTGTAAACGGAAATGATTTTAAAATAGATGGTGCAGAAATAAGATTTACTCCATCGACTAACGGTACAGCATCCTCTATATCAAATCCTTTTGTAATATTTGATGCGAGTACAGTAGTAAATGGAGATAGAATAGACATAAATGTAAGTGGAAATATAAATTCTCCTGAAATTAAATTTTCATCATCTTCTGGAAAAACTCGGGAAGAAATAATATCACAACTTGCATTTAATACTGTAGTTGGAAATACCCCTAAAAAACCAGGTGAAAAAAATGGAGAAAATTCAGCTGATGGATTAGTCGTTGCAGGCTCTTTAGTAAATACTGCATTAAATGAGTTGATTTTTTCGTCAGTAACTGGTAAAATTAGAGATATACTGAAAGTATCTAAATTTTCTGTTTCAACAAATCTTAAACAATCAGATAAAACAGGAAAATATAGTGCAGCAACTACACTTACAATACAGGATAATTTATATAAGGATAAACTATTTTGGAATGCATCAGTCAAATTTCCATATCAGAATTCAAATTCTGAAGAAAAAGATCCAATTGGCTACAATGCTTGGTTGAGCTATAATGTTACAAATGGCTTAGACTTAAGAGTTGGAGGAGAAAGTATAAACAAAAGCAGAGTAAGTACGAATATGAATAATGGGTCAAGAATAAATTATTATTTTGGAATTGATTTTTCAACAAGAGCTGATACGTTCGGAGATATTTTAAGAAAAATATTTAGAAAGAAAAAACTTGAAACGCTAAAAAAATAGGAGGAAAAATGTCAAACCAAAAATTGAAAAGTAAAATTTATGCTTTGATTATTGCGGTAACTTTATTTGTATCTGTAAATAAGGTAACGCAGGCTGAAGAAAAAAGCAGAATAACTGAAACAAAAGAATTGGCAGATAATGGAAAAAATAGTACAGCCAATAAAGTGGAAGAGAAAGAAGACAACGAAGACCAAATTTCAGATGTTAATAAGATTCAATATACTCCTGAAGAGGTAGAAATTGGTAATGAAATAGGAGATGAGAAAAGTAAGAAGATAAAGAGTAAAAGAACTTCGATTCGTCAGGCAAAAGGAAAAAACAATATATTTGAAACTCAAGCTGAAACAAGAGACGATTTAAAAGTTGGTTCAATTCAAATTTCACAAACAAAAGAAATATCTTCTGAATATCTGTTATCACAAATTCCAGTAAAACCTGGAGATAATTATTCGAATAAAAGCTTGAGTGATATTTACTTGTCACTTAAAAGATTAGGATATATAACAGAAGCAAATGTTTATCCAAAGATTCAGGGGAATTCTGTAAATATAGTAGTTGAAGTTGCAGAAGCTGAAAATGCGGCAGCAATTCTGGAAAGACAAAAAGTTCAGGAAGAAATGAAAAAAGAAACAGAATACACAATATCAAGTGTAGATATCGAAGGAACAAAAATACGTAGCAAGGAAGAATATTTGAAAGACTTGCCAGTAAAACCTGGAGATATTTTTATACCTCAAAAAGCACTTGAAGGAGCACAAAAAATATTTAATTCAGGATATTTTGCAAAAGTTGATCCAAAAATTGATAGAAAAACCGATAATACTGTTTCAATAGTTTATGAAGTTCAGGAAAATCCAATTATTCAAAGTATAAATTTTGAAGGTAATACACTTTACAAAAATTCAGAATTGGAAAAAGCATTGGGTGTAAAAAAAGGCGAAATCTTAAATGGAAACTTATTGAATCCTGATGAAAACGGAGTAATTAAGTTATATAACAAAGATGGATATTCTCTTGCAAGAATTGAAACGATAAATGTTTCAAATGAAGGAAATGTAAATATAGGTTTAACAGAAGGAATTGTTGATTCTGTAGAAGTTCAGAAAGCTCCTTCAAAAAATGATAATGAAAGACAATCTGCAAAACGTTCTACTTTAAGAACAAAACCTTATGTATTTGAAAGATATATGGAAATAAAACCAGGACAAGTTTTCCAAACTAAAAATATAAAATCTACAATAAGTGAGCTTTATAGAACAGGTATGTTTACTGAAATTACTCCAGCGTTTGAAGGGAAAGAAAATGATCCAAATGCAAGAGTTGTAAAATTACTTGTAGAAGAACGTCCAACTACTACAATTAACGGAAGTATTTCTTATGGAACATCTGTTGGATTAGTTGGAGAACTTAAATTATCTGATGATAATTTCTTAGGAAGAGGACAGTCTGCCTCTGCTACACTTTCAGCTTCAAATAAAGGAGACAAGACATTTGAACTTAGCTGGTTTGATCCTTGGTTAAAAGGAACTGAAAGAGTTCAGCTTGGAGGATCGTTTTACTGGACTCAATCTGTAGATGATAATGCTGATGCTGATGAAGTAGAAAAAGTTAGAAAAATTGGAACACGTTGGCAAATTGGTAAAGGGTTGAATAGTGATATTGATGTAAGATTTATTGCAAGATTCGATAATTATAAAGAATTATTTGCTAATAAGAAAGTAAATGATAAATATAAATTATTCGCAATGGGACCAATATTAACTTATGACACAAGAGACAATAAATTTAGTCCTACAAAAGGATTCTATGGAACAATGGCGTACGAAAGAGGAGAACTTATAAAGGATCCTAGAAAGTATGATCAGTTTGAAGTAGATTTAAGAGCCTACCATCCAACATTCTTTGGTGATAAGAATGTAATGGCGTATAGAGCAGCTTGGGGAACAACAGGAAGTGGTACTCCAGAAGCGCTAAGATTTAGTATAGGTGGAGATGAATCTGTACGTGGATATGACTATAGTGCATTTGATGGATTTGATAAATTCCATGCAACAATCGAAAATAGAACAAAAATTAATGATACATTACAACTAGTAGCGTTCTTTGATATAGGAAACGCTTGGCAAAATGAGTCAAGAGATCCTCGTACTGGTAAGAAAATCTATAAACCAAATAGAAAAGATGCTCATGACTTCAAAGATCTTAAGAAAGGTTACGGAATTGGGGTAAGATTGAATACCCCAATTGGTCCATTAAGATTTGACTATGGTTGGCCAATGGATCCTGAGAAAAAAGGTGAGAAAAAAGATAAAGGTAAATTCTACTTTAGCTTTGGACAATCATTCTAGTTTTTTGAGCTAATTAAAATATAAACTTAAATAATTATAAGGGGTGATTAATTTCATCCCTATAATTTTATAAAAAATAAAAAAGGAGAGATCCAGAATGTATAATATTAAAGAAATTGCAAAATTAATAAATGGAGAAATTAGAGGAAACAATGAATTAAATTTTACAAGGCTTGCTCCATTTTTTCATTCAAATGAAAAGGAATTAACATTTGCAGCGGATGAGAAAATGTTGAAAAATATGGATAAATGTAATGCAGGTGCTGTAATTGTTCCTGATTTGCCAAATTTACCTGCAAATAAGACTTTTATTGTTGTAAAAAGTAATCCGAGAGAATTGATGCCAATACTGCTGAATTATTTCAAGCCTAAATTGCAGCCATTTGAAAATCAGATAGAAAATTCTGCAAAAATTGATGAAACTGCAAATGTCTCAAAAATAAACACTTATATTGGACACAATGTAAAAATTGGAAAAAATGTTGTTATTTATCCAAATGTATCGATTTTTGAAGGAACTGAAATTGGAGATGACTGCATAATTTATTCAAATGTTACGATAAGAGAATTTACAAAAGTTGGAAGAGGTACAATTTTGCAGCCGGGAGCTGTGATAGGATCTGACGGGTTTGGATTTGTAAAAATTAATGGAAGCAATGTGAAAATTGAGCAAATTGGACACGTAATATTGGGAGAGGAAGTTGAAATTGGAGCAAATTCGTGCGTTGACAGAGGTGCAATTGGAGATACAATCATAAAAAAAGGTACAAAAATTGATAATCTTGTTCACATTGCCCATAATGACATTATTGGTGAAAACTGTCTGATTGTGGCTCAAACTGGTATTTCTGGAAGTGTAGAAGTGGGAGACAATTCGACTCTTGCAGGGCAAGTTGGAGTGGCAGGACATCTTAAAATTGGAAGTAATGTAGTAATTGCTGCAAAATCTGGGGTTACTAATGATGTGCCGGATGGAAAGCAGATGTCTGGTTATCCACTTCGTGAGCATATGGAGGATTTAAGAGTGAAAATGGCCATGGGAAAAGTGCCTGAACTTGTAAAGAGAATGAAAAAGTTGGAAAAGGAATTTGGGAAATAGAACGGTAATTAAATTTATTTATTGACCGCTTATCAAAATTTCAAAACTTCCTTGACTTATTAATTCAAATGATGTAGAATAAATAACAGATAATAAAAAAATATTATAAATAGAGAGAGAAGGGAGTTATAGATGAAAAAAATACTATTAGGGATTTTTATGCTTTTATGTATAGTTAGCTGTGGGTCAGGGCCTGATGCGACAGTTTCAAAATTTATTAATAGCGTAAAGGCTGAAAAAATGAAAGAAGCGGCAAAATATGCAATAGACGACAGCTTTGAGGGAAATTTGGATATAAAATACAATACTAAAATTCAAGAACTGCTTTTCAAGACATTATTAAAAAATCTTGAATATAAAATAGTTAAATCAGAAAAACAAGATAATGAAACTACTATCGTAACTGTTGAAGTTACAAACGTAGATGTTGAAAAAATATTCTTACAAGTTTTCAAAAAAATGACACAAGAGACTTTTACAAGCAATGGAACACATTCATTATCAGTTGAAGACAGATTTAAGGAAGAACTTGAAGCAAAAGAAAAACCAAAATCAAAAAATGTTACAAAATTTGTAGTTAAAAAAACAGCAAATGGAGAAAAAATTGTTTTAACAGCAGAAAATATCGATGTTTTACTTGGTAAATTAAACACAACATTATCAAATTTAAACACACTTGGTGGAACTGAGCAAGAAACAGCAGTAGAATTACCAGAAACAGGACCATCAACTGGATTATCACAAAAACCAGAAGAACTTAGAAATCAAAATAAATAAAATAATTTAATTATTAAATGAAACAATCATTCTTTTACTTTTATAAGTGAGTTTGATTGTTTTTTATTTACAAAAATTTCTTATATTAATTAAAATAAAATTAAAATAATTTGATTTTTAAATATTTTTATTGTCTAATTGTAGTGTAAAAAAATGAAAAAGGGAGGAATTGTAATGGCTACATCAAGTTTTTTAAGATTGCCAGAGTTTAAGACAGACAAGGAGATAGATGGCTTAATAAAGGCGTTAGAGAATAACAGAAAACCGAATTTAACAGATATTAAAGTGACGAAAATAACGGATGAGAAAAGAATCAAGAAAATATTAGGGATGAAATAATGGAAACATTGAGGTTATCAATAAGCGATTTGTTAAAATATAATACGGAAGAATATTTACAAGATAAAGTTTTAAGCAAATTTAAAAGTAGGGGAAATACGGATATAGAAATTTTTTTACATAATAAGGCTGCATTTTTTGAAAAAAGTTCAATTTCAACAACACATTTAATTTTTAATAATGACAATCTATTATTGGGATATTTTACTGTTTCAAATAAAAGTTTGATTTTATCTAAAGAAAGAGTTGATAAATTAAGTAACAGTAGAAGAAAAAAATTAATGCAAAGTGGACAAATACTTGAAAATGGGCATATAATTGTAAATAGTTATTTAATTGGGCAATTAGGGAAAAATTATAATTTATCTAGTAAAAAACAGATAAGAGGAAAAGATTTGCTTACGTCTGCATTTAATGTAGTATTAGAAGCAAAGGAATTGATAAATGCAAAATATGTCTGGCTGGAATGTAAAAATTCAGAGAAACTTATAGATTTTTATAAAAAATTTGGCTTTGAGAAGATAGATAATTTTATTTCTAAAGATGGATTGGTTGTTATGATGATGAAATTGGATAGGAAAAATTGATTGAGAATGAAAAATACTACTGTTGATTTAGACAGTGGTATTTTTTTGTTTTCTATTGGGTTTGGAAATGAATTATCTTGTTTTTTTGTATAGAATATGATATTCTAATAATGTAATTCTTAAAAATAAATTTTAATCAAATTGAGATTGAATTGATAAAAATTAAGTGAATTTAGATTTGAGTAGGAATAATTATAATTTTGAAATAAAGAAGGATGTTAGAAAATATGGGAAAATCAGAAATAATTAGAGGGACAAGCAAATGTGCAAGATTTTTTGTCTGTGATACGACAGAGATTGTAAAAGAGGCAAAGAAGATTCATGGACTTGATCCGATAGCGACAACTATTTTTGGGAAACTATTGACAGCGACAGCTATGATGGGGAAAGATTTGAAAAATGAGAAGGATTTAGTGACAGTTAAAGTAAATGGAGATGGACCTTATGGAAATATGCTTGCGACTGGGAATATGAAAGGGGAAGTAAAAGGTTATATTGGAAATCCTGAAGATAAATTTCATCAGATAATTGACGAAAATGGAAATTTTATAAAAGATGAAACTGGGCAAGTGAGATTTATTGGAAATGGAACGATGCAAGTTATAAAGGACTTGGGGCTGCGTGATCCGTTTTCTGGCGTTACAAAAATAAATGAAGAGGATATTGCAGATATAATTGCTCATTATTTTCTTTTGTCAGAGCAGATAAAATCAGTTGTCGCACTTGGTGTAAAACTGGATGAAAATGGAGAAGTAAAAAGGGCTGGAGGATATCTGATACAGCTGTTGCCAGGTGTGGAAGACGGATTTATTGATAAACTGGAAAATAAATTACAGCAGATTAGGATGATTACTGAACTTCTGGAAGGTGGAATGAGCCTTGAGCAGATTGTTGAGCTGCTCTATGAGGATATTTCGGTATTTGAGGAAGAGACAGATGTTGATGGCGCTCATAAAAAGGTTTATGTGGAAGATTTTGAAATTTTGGAAAAATCAGAGTTGGAGTATAAATGTAATTGCACTAAAGAGAAATTTTACAAGGGATTAATCACACTTGGAAAAGAAGAAATTGATAAAATTTTGGAAGAGGAAGGCAAAATTCAAGTAGAATGCCATTTTTGCGGTAAAAAATATGATTTTGGAAAAGAAGATTTTAAAAATTTATAAAATAGATTTGCTTGGAATTATGTTTATACTGTTTTAGGTAATTGTAGAATTAATAATGCAGAAATCAAACTGAATACAGTGTTTTTAATCTAAAATATAAAAATTTTATTGGAAAAAAATGATAAAAATTAGATTTATAAAAACATTGTAGTTATTAGAAATTTTAAATTTTTATAAAAAGCAAACAGTTATTTGATTATGATGCAGATTTATTATAATAAAAAAACTGGAAAGGAAGAGAAAATGTCAAAATTAAGAGTAGGAGTAATACGTGGGGGAGTTTCAACTGAAAGGGAAGTTTCTTTAAAGACAGGAAGTGAAATTGTAGCAAACTTGAATAGAGATAAATATGAGGTTTTTGATATTGTGATTGATTCAGAAATGGAAGTTTTTGAAAAAGTAAAAGATTTGAATCTGGATTTTGTTTATATTGCCTTACACGGTGTATTTGGGGAAGATGGGAGAATACAGGCGATTTTGCAAAGTCTGGGAGTGGCTTACAGCGGGCCTGGAGTGATGTCAAGTGCAGTTTGTATGGATAAGGAATTTTCGAAAAGAATTGTGGCTGGATACGGAGTTAGAATTGCAAAATGGAAAAGTGTACGTGTAGGTGAAATTGTTGACTTTGAAACAATAAAAAAAGAATTGGGAAATCGTGTTGTAGTAAAGCCAAATAACGGTGGTTCAAGCATTGGAGTAAGTTTTGTGGAAAATCAGGAAGAACTTGAAAAAGGGCTGGAACTTGTATTTGGAATGGATAAGGAGGCTTTGATTGAGGAAGTTCTGCATGGTGTGGAAATAAGCGTACCTGTGATTGATGGGGAAGTTTTTCCAACACTAAGAATTGAGGCTCTTGCAGGAGATTACTTTGACTATGAATCAAAATATGCAAAAGGCGGAGCAAATGAATATGTGTTTGAATTTCCTGAAAAAGTGCAGGCTGAAATTAATAAATTTGCAAAAGACAGTTATTACGGGCTAAAATGTGAAGGATTTGCAAGAATAGACTTTATGGTGGTAAATGAAGAAACACCGTATTTTATGGAAGTAAACACATCACCAGGAATGACATCTGCAAGTCTATTGCCAAAAAGTACAGCTTCAAAAGGTTATGATTATTCACAGACATTGGACTTATTAATAGAATCTTCAATAAAAGTGGAAAGATAAATAACTTAAAAATTTGAAAAAATATAGAAAATAAAAATATAAAAAGGAAGTGGAAAATATGGAAAGAATAGCAAGTTTTACAGTAGATCACATAAGATTAAACAGAGGAATTTATGTGTCAAGAATAGACGAAGTTAATGGAAATTATTTGACAAGTTTTGATATAAGAATGAAATTACCAAATAGAGAGCCAGTAATAAATATTGCTGAACTTCATACAATGGAGCATTTGGGAGCAACATTTTTAAGAAATCATCCAACTTGGAAAAATGAAATTGTATATTTTGGGCCTATGGGATGCAGAACAGGATTTTATCTTATCTTAAAAGGAAAACTGGAATCAAAGGACATTGTTGACTTAATGAAAGAACTTTACAAATTTATGGCAGAATTTAAAGGAGCCATCCCAGGAGCGACTGCAATTGAATGTGGAAATTACTTGGATCAAAACTTGCCGATGGCTAACTTTGAGGCTAAGAAATATTTGGAGGAAACGCTGGAGCATTTGGGAGAAGAAAATTTAAATTATCCTAAGTAAAAAACACTATGACCATTTTTAAGAAGTATTTAAAAATAAGGTGGTAAAAGGATGGAAGAATTAAATACATTTGAAAAAACTTTACCAGATAAATTGGAGTTTCTAATTAAATTGAAGCAATTCGTGAGTTCTTCTGTACAAGTATATCATGAAAAACATTGTCTAGACGGAAAGTTGTTTTTTCAAAAATCAGAGATAAAAAATTATGGGATAAGTGATGCGATTCATTTGGGATTTGGTGAGTGGGTCGTTAATGAATATCAAAAATTGATTGGAAGCTATAAAACTAAAATTTAATTTTCTAAATTAAACGAAGTAGAAAAAGATCGCCTTGTTGAGAAATTGAAAAATTATAATTTTTAAGTTTGATTTCAAAAGTGAAAAGGAGAGATTTTGTATAAAAAAAGTAATTATTTTGTTTTTTGTTGTTTTTTCGTTAAGTTTTTCATTTGAATTAAAAAAAGAAAATTTTGAAATTGTAAAAAATAAGAGTTTAAAATTATCAGAAGAGGAAATGAAAAATCAAAGTGAAAAAATTGTTGAAGTTTTTAATAAAGAAATTTCAGATAGGATAGAAAGTAAAAATAAGGGTATTGAATATTCGGAAAATACTAATTTGGAAACTGGTGAAAAAAATTTTAAAGTGAATGTACCTGATGTTTTGATGAATAACAAAGTTTATGAAAAAACAATTTATAAAATTGAAAAAATTAATTTTATTTCAAAAAACAAAGTGGAAATAACTTATACTGAAAAATCTCCGAATATTTTTGAAATTATGTTTTCTGAAGAATTTAACAAAAAACTCGAAGATAAAGTTTCAAAAGAATTGGGTTATAAATTAGATAAGGAAAAAATTCAAAAATTGTCCAATGAAGAAAGACTAAAAGCAAATGTAATAATTTTGTCTGAATCTCAAAATGAAATGATAAAAAGATTGGATAATAACCAATTTGAATATGAAACTGAAAAGAGAAAAATGATTTTAGAAAAAAATCAGAAAGAATGGGAATATAAAGATGAAGAAACATTAGAAAGTGATGGTTTTGATATTTTTGATTCTATGTTTGAAAATTTTGGAAAATAATGTGAATAAATTAGAAGAGGTATGAGTAAATGAAGAAGATATTAATATTATTTTTACTAACAGCAAGTCTTGGATTTTCTGCGAATTATAAGGTGGAAGTTAAGCCAAATGTGAAAATTCAAAAATCAGAAATTGAGAAAAATAATATTGAAATTGAAAAAGCTTTTTCTGAATATAAGAAGGCAGATGTTTCTACTGCATTAAAAGAAGTTGATAAACAAATAAAAGAGCAAAAAAATACTGTTGAAGCAATGTTTTTTGGAGAAATTACAAAAGCATTTTTGAAAAAAAGGGAGATTAATATAAAAAAAATTGAATATGTGTCTTCTTCAAAAGCAGATTTAATAATTAGCTTGAAGTCCCCAGTATTATCAAATAATAATTTTGGTTTAGATGAAAAAGATCAAGAAAAAATGAGAAAGTTATTTAAAGAAAGAACAGGAAAATCTATGGAATATTTGGCGAATATTCCAAAAAAAGAATTTCAAGAAAAATGGTTACCTAAGTTAATCGATATAGTTTCAGAAAGAGTTTTAGAAAAGATTAATAATGCAAAAAAATTTGAAGAACAAGAAGACAATATTAGAGCAGAAAAAATTAATGGAAAATGGAATTTTTTTACAGAAGAGGAATTAAAAAATGAGAAAAATAATTGATACGCATACGCACATCTATGATAAACAGTTTGAAAATGATTTTGATGATGTGATGAAAAGGATTGAAGATGAGCTGGAAGGGATTGTGAGCATTGGGTTTGATTTAGAAAGTTCACTTAAAAGCATTGAGCTTGCGAATAGATATTCGTTTGTGAATGCGGTAATTGGAGTTCATCCTGTGGATATAAAAAAATATAATGATGAAGTGGAAAAAGAACTGGAAAGATTAGCATTGACTGAGAAAAAAGTTGTCGCAATTGGGGAAATTGGGCTGGATTATCACTGGATGGAAGATCCGAAGGATGTTCAGATTGCTGGATTTAGAAAGCAAATGGAACTTGCAGAAAGGGTAAAAAAACCAGTTGTTATCCATACAAGAGAGGCTTTGCAGGATACACTTGATGTTTTGAAGGATTATAAAAATGTTGGCGGGATTTTGCACTGTTATCCAGGTTCTCTGGAAGCGGCAAAGCCATTTTTAGATAGGTATTACTTGGGAATTGGTGGTACTTTGACGTTTAAAAATAATAAAAAGACGAAGGAGCTTGTGAAAGAATTGCCTTTGGAAAAAATTGTTTTAGAAACTGATTGTCCATATTTGACACCTGTACCTTTTCGAGGGAAACGGAATGAGCCAGTTTATACAAAATATATAGCGGAAGAAGTGGCTAGAATTAAGGAAATTTCGGTAGAGGAAGTTATTAAGATAACTACTGAAAATGCTAGGAAAATTTATGGAATATAATGGAATTTATATTATCCCCATTTAAATAATGAATTTATTGCAAACTTTTCCAACAAAGGATAAAAACTTAGTATTTTGAAATATTTAAAATATAATTTTTATGTTTTAATAAACCGACGGAGCTTTTATTTGTTCGACTACAACTGTTTGACGACTGGAAGGAGGAGTTTCGGAGTTGGGCAAATAAAAGTCGTAGTCTAGCCATAGGTATTGCGTAGCAATCTTGCCACAATTTTAATTATTAGGATAAGCCTTTACTGCAAGATAAGGATTTGCGGCAATGAGCAATCCTGCGAAAAAAAGAAAAAACATAACAAACAAAAATAGTAAAAACTAATATTAAATAAAATAATCTAATACTAAATCCCATTATAAAATGGAAACTATGTTAAGGACAAAAAATTTTAATTCTTTACTAAATAGTATGTAATTCAAAATTTATTAAATATTCGCTATTTAAATGGGAAATAGTATTAAAAATTAAATGTAGGAGATAAAATGTGTATTGAAAAAGAAAATAAAGATTTTAAAAATCCAATAGAATATAAATTAGAAAAAAAAGATGGAAATGCACGTGCGGGAGTTATAAAAACACCACATGGAGAGATAAAAACACCAGTATTTATGCCAGTTGGTACACAGGCAACTGTGAAGGCTATGACTAGAGAGGAATTGGAAGAGATTAATTCTCAAATTATTTTAGGAAACACGTATCATTTGTATTTACGTCCCGGAGATGAGCTGGTAAATGATTTTGGTGGTCTTCACAAATTTATGAGATGGGATAAGCCAATACTTACTGATAGTGGCGGATTTCAAGTGTTTAGTCTTGGAGATTTGAGAAAGATAAAAGAGGAAGGGGTTCATTTTCGTTCGCATTTAGATGGATCAAAGCATTTTTTATCGCCTGAAAAATCTATTTCGATTCAAAATAATCTGGGAAGCGATATTATGATGGTGCTGGATGAATGCCCGCCAGGACTGTCAACACGTGAATATTTGATACCATCCATTGAAAGAACTACGAGATGGGCTAAGCGTTGTATTGAAGCAAATAGAAATAAAGATAGACAGGGGCTTTTTGCAATTGTGCAAGGCGGAATTTATGAGGATTTACGGGATAAAAGTTTTGAAGAACTGTATGAGTATGACTATGGATTTGCTGGGTATGCTTTAGGAGGGCTTGCGGTAGGAGAGCCACGTGAGGATATGTATAGAATTTTAAAATATAGCACACCAAAACTGCCTGAAAATAAACCACGTTATTTAATGGGAGTGGGAGAGCCTGTGGATATGCTTGAAGCTGTGGAGCATGGAATTGACATGATGGATTGCGTTCAGCCTACAAGAATTGGTAGACACGGTACTGTATTTACGAAGTATGGACGTCTTGTCATAAAAAATGCGATTTATTCAAGAGATGATAGACCACTTGATGAAGGTTGTGACTGTTATGCCTGCAAAAATTATACGAGAGCGTATATAAGACATTTATTCAAGGCTGGAGAAATTTTGGGACAAAGGCTTGCAACATATCATAATTTGCATTTTTTGCTAAAACTTATGGATAATGCACGTGAGGCAATCATTGATGGAAGATTTAAGGAATATAAGGAAGAAGTGCTGAAAAACTATGCCATGGGAAAAGAAAGTGAATGGATAAAGCCAAAATCGATATAAAATAAAAA
>ERZ773060.272-NODE-272-length-21068-cov-6.13211_pt1 | contig 21068 bp, 19 predicted proteins | sample MGYA00580628_ERZ773060 | MGnify/ENA primary metagenome ERZ773060 (study PRJEB29015, sample SAMEA2738019) | human oral metagenome | biome: human oral; feature: human-associated habitat; material: dental | place: China | collected 2045 ... | reverse complement strand
AATGGTAGGGGCGGTTAGCGAGGAACGAGCGTAACCGCCCCGCAAACAATGAAACGGGCGATTACGGCGCGAGCGCCTAACCGCCCCTACGACAATATAATTTCAATTACTCACTCTTCAAAACCTTCTTCCCGTCGGCGTGCAACTCATAAATCACCGAATGAAAATCCTTGAGGTCGCCGTTTTCCGCAAAACCAATCTTGCCAATGGCGGTGTCATACTCGCCCTCGCGCAGCGTCTTCGCAATCGTCTCCGGGTCGTCGCTGCCGCTGCGTTTCGCCGCCTCGGCAATCACCTGCACCGCCGCATAACTGGGCATGACGAACGGGCCGTTCGGGTCCTGCTTCTTCGCCTTGATGGCTTCCACAATCGCGGCGTTTTCCGGCGCGGCGGAAAAATCCTTCGGCACGGTCGCCAGCACACCTTCCGCCGCATTGCCCGCAATCGCAAACAAATCAACGTTATCCACGCCATCTGCGCCCATGAACACCGGCTTGAAGCCCTGGTCGGCGCCCTGACGCAAAATCGCGCCCGCTTCCGGGTGGAAACCGCCCCAATAAACAAAATCCACATTGGCGTTCTTCAGCTTGGTAATCAGCGCGGAAAAATCGCTCTGCCCCTTGTTCACGCCCTCAACAATCACTGGCTCAATGCCGCGCGCCTTCAGCCCGGCGGCGACCGCATCGACCAGCCCCTGCCCGTACGCCTGCTTGTCGTGCAGGAGCGCGATGTGCTTCGGCTTGATGACATCGGCGATATAAGCGGCGCTCACCGGCGCGCTTTGCAGGTCGGTGCCGATGGTGCGCAGGATGGTGCTGTAACCCTTCTGCGACAGCTCCGGCGAAGTGGAGGCGGCGGTAATCATCACGATGCCGTTCTCGTCATAAATCTCGGCGGCGGGCATGGTGGAGGACGAACAGAGGTGGCCGATGACGAACTTCACCCCGTCATTGACAATCTGGTTGGCGACCGTCACCGCCTGCTTCGGCTCGCAGGCATCGTCGTAGGTTTTCACGACCAGCTTCTTGCCGTTCAAACCGCCGTTGGCATTGACAAAATCAATGGCGGCTTCCGCGCCAATCTTCTGAATCGTGCCGTATTGCGTGACCGGCCCGGTCTCCGGCCCGGCAAGGGCGATGGTAATGGTGTCTTCGGCGTGGGCGCCCGCAGCGAACAGGGCGAGAACGAGCAGGGATTTTTTCATGACAACTCCGTGAATTTGAAGAAAGGTGGGCAGTTTCGGCAAAAGCGGCGGGGAAGTCAAGCGGAAAACGCTACGAATGGCGGTTAGGTGTGGTGAAAAACACCCTGAAGGGCGATGGGATAAGGTGAAAAACAACATTGCGGATGATGACAACCCCGGCGGTTCACCCCTGCAACAACCGCAAAAAAACCGGGCGTAGGGGCGGTTAGGCGAAGCCGTAACCGCCCGAGCATCTGCGGCAATAAACCTTGGTCATCGCCACAGGTCGGCCATGAATGGCCGACCTGCGCTGGTGGTTGTTTTGGCGGCGGTTGGCTGTCCGCCGAATGGTAAACAGTCCCTAAAAACCCGCCGCACGAAGCGCAAAAAACATCCACTGCGACTGCGTACAATCGCCGCCATCCCGGCCGGGATGCCCAAACCTTCAATCAAGGAGCATCCCATGAACAAAACCCTCACCGTCGCCCTGATACTGGCGACCCTCCCCGCCGTCCGCGCGGCGGATAGCACCGAAATCCGTCTCGGCCTCGCCACGGGTATGGCGCCGGAATATCCCGGCAGCGACCGCTACCGCGCCAGCGTCAATAAAAACCGCGCCCCGGCCTTGCCAACCCTCAGCATCCAGCGCCGCGCTCAATTACGACCCCGGCCGCCGCGAAAAAAGCAAAAACAAGGCGCGCTCGCTGCGCGGCTGTGCCAAAGGTCGCCGAAGCGGGTCGCCGCGTTTTCCGCGCTGCCGTCACGACCGGCGGCGGCGTCGCGGATGAGGGCGATGGTCGGCACGGTGAGCATGAGGAGGTAAAGCGCGAGATGCCCCAGGCGGGCGGCAAGGCTGGTGGCGCGCGGGCGCTGTTCGGTGGCAATCGCCCAGAGGATGCGGGCGAAAACAAGCATGAGGAGCAGGGTGCCGAGGGCTTTGTGCACGGGAATGAGAGTTTCTGTGTGGCCGGAGAGGTGCCAGGCAAGTGCGAGGAGGTACATGCAGGCGATGGCAACGGCCATGCTCCAGTGCAGGGCACGGCTGATGGTGCCGTAGTGGTTGGGGGTGTCGGGGGTCATTTTTGTCCTTTGTAGTAGTCCATAATTTCTTTCGCTTGTGCTTCCAGTTCGGGGAAGAGGGTGCGTTTGCTGATGCCGAAGGATTCGAGTTCTTGCCTGATGGGGGCTTTGCGTTTCGCTTTGACGAGGATTTTTTGTCTGTTTGAGGCGAGGCGTTGCCATTCATCAGGAATGACGGCAGCTTTTGTTTTACTGCCTTTGATGCCGAATAGCAGGAAGCAACCTTGTTGTCGTGAGATGCGCTGATTATTGAGTTTGGCGCGGACGCAGAGAACGCGATTAAAGTCACCAGGATTAATTGCTGGTCGAAAGTTTGGCTTGTCTGCTTGGATATCATGTAATAGAGAAATAACATGTACTTTTCGATTAAATTCATTAATTATTTCTCTATCTGTGCTTATTTGGGAAAGAATTGTATTTGGATCGTATGCAAGTGCCTCTCTAATATTATTGTTGCTTTTTTCTAGCTTTTCTAAAGCGCTTTGTCTTCTTACAATAGAATCTAGTTCATCTAGGATCTTTCTAGCCACTTCACTAATAGCAATTGGAGTAGATGAATACAATAGCTTAGTATAATTAAATTCCACAGATTGAAGTGAAAGAGCTGATAAAATTGCTACTGTATCGCTATCCCCATATTTTATTTGTTCATCCGGTATATCTAAAATTATCAGCTCACCATTTTTATCATGATGATCTTTATTCCAAGCAGAAAAATATAAAGCAACTAACGCATTCGTCGTTAAATCCAGCAAGCGGGTGCTGTATCCGTAATGCTGCAATTTCACCAGTTTTTCAAAGAGGGTATCGCTGGGCAAGAAATCATCGGGGCAATAGGTTAAGGCGTCTTTGATGATTTTGTCTTCATTTTCGATAAGGTGTTTTGCACGATAGATACTGGGCAGCATTTGCCAGTTTTCATCACCATGACCGCGAAAGAAGCGGGTATGTCCTTCTTTGGGTTCGCCGAGTGTTTGCAGGATTTGGGACAGGTCGCTGACGCTGTTTATTTCGGTTGTTTCCATGTTTTGGGTATCCGTTGGGTCAGGTTGGTAAGGAAATGTTGTTTGGCGGCGGGCTGAAGCCCGCCCTACGTTTTTTCAGGGGGCGGCGGAGCGGGGTGGTTCGCCGCTTCATCCAGTGCGCGCAGTTGTTCCAGTTTATCAGCGAGTTTGATTTCAAAGCCGCGCCGGTTTGGCTGATAGAAGTGGATGCCTGCTGCGGTCATCGCTTCCGGCAGGTAGGTTTGGCCGGCGGCGTAGGCTTGTGGTTCGTCGTGGGCGTCGGTGTAGAGTGCGCCGTCGCCGCCCGCCTTGTAGAGCCAGAGGTTGAGGAGCATATAGACCACGAACCATTGTGCGCTTTTCCAGCCGTATTGGTAGCCAATGCTGTCTTCGATTTGTCGTCTTGTATGGATGAATACCTGCATGGTTTTTCGCTGGATGTAGTGTTCGGCTTGTTGGGCGTTGGCGACAGGGGATTGGTCGGTTTTGTCCCAGAGGAGAATCATGGCGCGTCCTGGTGGGTTGATGGGCGGAATCCGCACAAATTAACACAGGCGGGCGTGAGGAAAAATTTTACGGCGCACGCTGCACGCGCGGCGAAGCGGCCACTCCGCCCGCTTGCAGCCATCCGGCAAAGGGCGTTTAATAGCCGCCCCTTTCCATTTAACCGAGGAATACTCATGAAAAAACTTGGCATTGTTGGCTGGCGCGGCATGGTTGGCTCCGTCCTCATCGGGCGGATGCAGGAAGAGCAGGACTTCGCCCACGTTGAAACCACCCTCTTTTCCACCTCGCAGGCGGGCGAAGCGGCGCCTGCCTTCGCCGGCAGCGGCAAAACCCTGCAAGACGCGCACAATCTCGATGCGCTCGCCGCAATGGACATCATCATCACCTGCCAGGGCGGCGACTACAGCAAGGCCATCCACCCGCAACTGCGCGCGCGCGGCTGGGACGGCTACTGGATTGACGCCGCCTCCGCCCTGCGCATGGACGACCGCGCCGTCATCATCCTTGACCCGGTGAACCGCAGCGTCATTGACCAGGCCATCCGCGACGGCAAAAAAGACTTCATCGGCGGCAACTGCACCGTTTCGCTGATGCTGATGGCGCTCGGCGGCCTCTTTGAAAACGACTTGGTCGAATGGCTGACCAGCATGACCTATCAGGCCGCTTCCGGCGCGGGTGCGAAAAATATGCGCGAACTGCTCGAAGGCATGGGCTACCTGCACGCACAAGTTGCGAGCGAACTCGCCGACCCGCGCAGCGCCATTCTCGACATCGACCGCAAGGTCAGCGCCGCGCTGCGCAGCGACGCCTACCCGACCGCCAACTTCGGCGTGCCGCTCGCGGGCAGCCTCATTCCGTGGATTGACGCCGACCTCGGCAACGGCCAGTCCAAGGAAGAATGGAAAGGCGGCGTGGAGACCAACAAAATTCTCGGCCGCAGCGCCAATCCCGTTCCCGTCGATGGCCTCTGCGTCCGCATCGGCGCGATGCGCTGCCACAGCCAGGCGATTACGATGAAGCTGAAGCAAGACCTGCCGCTCGCCGAAATCGAAAAACTGCTGGCAACGCACAACGACTGGGTCAAGGTTATCCCGAACACCAAGGAAGCCAGCATCCACGAGCTGACCCCGGCGAAAGTGAGCGGCACGCTCGCGGTACCCGTTGGCCGCCTGCGCAAGCTGGAGATGGGCGGCGAATACCTCTCCGCCTTCACCGTCGGCGACCAACTCCTCTGGGGCGCGGCCGAACCGCTGCGCCGGATGTTGCGTATTTTGATTGACTGATTGACGCCTCGCGCCAACAAAAGCCGGTTCATTGAACCGGCTTTTTTGCGGGTGGGGCAGGGCAGGGCGCGTAGGGTGGGGCTTGCCCCACCATAACGTCTTTGGTTTGCGGCAATCCTCGCAAAATTCTGTAACGGAGACGCAAGTCGGCCATTCATGGTCGACAGCAAAAAAGGTCGGGTATGTGTCCGACCTACGATGCGGTTTGAATGATTGTGCCGGTGGGGCAAGCCCCACCCTACAGACGGATGGCATTGTGGATTCACCGTACGCGGCTGGCGCTATCAGTTCGTAGGTCGGCCATTCATGACCGACAGCAAAAAAGGTCGGCATAAAGACCCGACCTACGATGCGGTTTGAATGATTGTGCTGGTGGGGCAAGCCCCACCCTACAGACGGATGGCATGGTTGATTCATCGGATGCGTACTGTGCGCGGCTGGCGGTGATTGCGGCGTGTCAGTCGCCCGTGCGGGCGAGCAGCGCGTCCAGCTCGGCCAGGGTGGAGGTACCTTCCATCGGGCCGATGCGGGTGACGGCGCGTGCGCCGGCGGCGTTGGCGTAGCGCAGGGCGCTGGCTGCATCGTGGCCGTTCAGGCGCAGGGCGATGTAGGCGCCGCCGAAGCTGTCGCCCGCGCCGGTCGGGTCGTCTTCGTGCACCGCAATGGGGGCGGCGTCAAGGCGGCCGTCCGCGCTGTAGTGGCTGGCACCTTGTTCGCCGCGTTTGAGCAGGATTTCTTTGATGCCGCGCGCGAGCAGTTCGGCGATGGCATCGCTTTCGTTTTGTGCAGTGGTGAAAAGATAAAGTTCGTCACCGGAGGGCAGGAAGATGTCGGTCGCGGCGAGGGTTTGTTGGAGTGCTTCGTGCAGGCCGGGCGCGCCGAGCAGTTCGCGGCGCAGGTTGGGGTCGAAGGAGATGCTGCCGCCGCGCGCCTTGATGGTGTGCAGCGCGTGCAGGGCGAGTGCGCGCATTCCGGGCGCGGCGAGTGCGCTGCCCATCAGGTGCAGGTGGTCGCAGCTGGCGATGAGGGCGTCGCTGGCGGCGGTCGCTTCGAGGCGGCCGCAGGCGCTATGGGTGATGTTGAAGACGAAGCGGCGACTGCCGTCTGCGCGGTAGCGGACGAAGGCGCTGCCGGTGCTTTCGCCGGGGGCGATGGTGATGCCGCTGGTATCCACGCCGTCTTGTTGCAGGCGGCGCAGGTTGAGGGTGCCGAAATCGTCGTCGCCGACGCGCGAGATGATGGCGCAGGGTGCGCCCAGTTTGCCGACTTGGTCGATGAAGATGGCGGGCGCACCGGAGGGGTAGGGGCCGGTGAGCGGCTGGGCTTCAAGGAAGCCGTCGCCTTTGCTGCTGGCGACGATTTCGACGAGGATTTCGCCGATGGTGAGGATTTTTTTCATGGGTGCCTTTGCGGTTTTTTGGGGTTTCTTTGATGACATCGGTGGTATGCGGGGGAGCCCCGTCCCCTCCCCCACAGGGGGGGAGGGGGGATGTCAGTTTGCAGGTCGGGCATTGATGCCCGAGCTGCGGTTATTCGGTTTACATACACGATAGCGAGGGAGGTGTATGTAAATGGCTTTGGCAGTGCTGCCCTCGCGCATCCTGTGGTGTGTGGAAAGGTATGGCGGCGGTGGCATGGATTCCTCTACCCCCACCCCGACCCTCCCCCGCTGCGGACGCTGGCGCGTCCTGCAGGGGAGGGAGCATATCGGCGGGCGACCGCAGGGCGAAGCCTGCAACACAGGGCGGGTTGAATTGTAAACAGCCTAGTCCTTCCGCCGTTTGGCGCGCACGTCCAGCCAGACGGCGATGATGATGACCACGCCTTTGACGATGAGCTGGTAGAAGTAGGGGACGGAGAGCATGTTCATGCCGTTGTTTAGCACGCCGATGATGAGCGCGCCGATGAGGGTGCCCGGCATGGTGCCGACGCCGCCGGAGAGGCTGGTACCGCCCAGGACGGCGGCGGCGATGGCGTCGAGTTCGTAGCTAAGCCCTGCGTTGGTTTGCGCCGAGTAGAGGCGCGAGGAGAGGAGGATGCCCGCGATGGCGGACATCACGCCGGAGAGGGTGAAGATGATGATTTTGATGCGGTTCACCCGGATGCCGGAGTAGAGTGCGGCTTCGCGGTTGCCGCCGGTGAGGTAGGTTTCCCGCCCGAAGACGGTCATGGAGAGGGCGATGTGGTTGGCGAGAAAGAGGACGAGCAGTATCCAGATGATGAGCGGTACGCCGAGGAAGTGGCTGGCGCCTATCGCCTGCCAGTTGGGGTCGCTGATCATCAGGGGCGCGCCGCCGGTCGGCAGGCTGACGAGGCCGCGGTAGATGCTCATGGTGGCGACGGTGACGATAAACGAGGGCAGGAGCAGGCGGGCGGTGAGCAGGCCGTTCACGGCGCCGAGGATGGCGCCTGCCGCCACGGTGATGAGCAGGGCGGCGGTGAAGCCGGTACCGAGGGCGAGGCTTTGTGCGCCGACCATTCCCGCGACGGCAATGATGGAGCCGACGGAGAGGTCGATTTCGCCGAGGAGGATGACCCAGGTCATGCCGAAGGCGGCAATGGCGACGACCGCGACTTGCTGGAAGATGTTCATGAAGTTTGCCAGTGAGAGGAAGCGGCTGTTGGCAATGGTAAAGACGGTGCAGAGGATGATGAGGGCGATGACGATGCCGCCGTATTGGCGCAGGAGCGGGTGGCGGACGAGGGGGCGGTCAGGCGTGGGCATGGGTTTGTCCTGTGGCGGCGGCCATGATGGTTTGCGGGTTGAAGTCGGCGGGGGCGAGGGTGGCGTTGACGCTGCCTTCGTGCATGACGACGATGCGGTCGGAGAGGCCGAGCAATTCCGGCAGTTCGGAGGAGACGAGGAGGATGGCGGTGCCTTCGGCGGCGAGCTGGCGGATGATGCGGTAGATATCAAATTTGGCGCCGACATCCACGCCGCGCGTCGGTTCGTCGAGGATGAGGACGTGCGGGTAGGTGCCGAGCCATTTGGCCAGCACGATTTTTTGTTGGTTGCCGCCGGAGAGGGTTTCGGCGGCGGCTTCGATGGAGGCGGTGCGTACCGCGAGGCGGGCGACGTCTGCGGTGGCGGCCTCGCGTTCGGCGGCGAAGTGGAGGAAGCCAAGGCGGGCGGCGAAGCGCTTGAGCGCGGCCATGCTGATGTTGCGCCGCACTGCCTGCGCCAGCACCAGTCCCTGCTCTTTGCGGTTTTCGGTGACGAAGCCGATGCCGTAGTGGATGGCGTCGGCGGGATGGCGGATGTGCACGGTTTCGTCGTCGAGGCGGACTTCGCCGCTCGCGGGCATCATGCCGAAGATGGCGTTCATCACTTCGGAGCGTCCGGCGCCGACGAGGCCGAAGAAGCCAAGGATTTCGCCGGGATGGACGGCGAAGGAAACGTCGCGAAAGGCGCGCGTATGGGTCAGTGCGCGGACTTCCAGCGCGGGCGGGGCGGCGTCCGGCGGCGGGGTTTGCGGCAGGCGCGGCGGGTACATTTGGTCCATGCGCCGCCCGACCATCAGCCGGATCAGTTCTTCGACGGTGGTTTCGCGGCGGGGCAGGGTGGTGATGTACTGGCCGTCGCGCATCACGGTGATGTCGTCGGAAAGTTGCATGATTTCCTCCATGCGGTGCGAGATGTAGATGACCGCTTTGCCCGCCGCTTTCAGGCGGGCGATGATGGCGAAGAGGATTTCCGCTTCGGCATCGGAGAGCGAGGAGGTCGGCTCGTCGAGGATGACGACTTTGGCGTCGTGGCTCAGCCCCTTGGCGATTTCCACCAACTGCCGCTGCGCGATGGAAAGGTCGGCGACGCGCGCCTCTACGTCCACCGGCAGTTGCAGTTCATCGACCAGTTGCCGCGCGCGGCGGTAGAGCGCACGGCGGTTGATGATGCCGTAGCGCGCCGGTTCGCGCGTGGCGAGGATGTTTTCGGCGACGGTGAGGTTGTTGCACAGGCTCAGCTCCTGAAAGACGACGGCGATGCCGCGCGCCGCTGCCTCGCGCGGGCTTGCAGGCGCATAGGGCGCGCCGTCGAGCGTCATACTGCCGCCGGACGGCTGATGCACTCCGGCGAGAATTTTGATCAGCGTCGATTTGCCCGCGCCGTTCTCGCCGAGCAGGGTATGTACCTGCCCGGCGCGCACGGTGAGATTGATGTCGCGCAGGGCGGCGACGCCGGTGAAAACTTTGCCGATGCCGCGTAATTGCAGCAGGGCATCATCCGCCGCGGCAGTCATGGCTGCTTACTCTTTGCCGGTGTACACACCCGGTTCGATCGGCTGCTGCGCCGGAACTTTCTCGCCCTTCATCACCGCAACCGCCGTATCTACCGCCTGTTTGCCCATCTGGTCAGGGAACTGACGGATAACGCCGACCATGACCGGATCGCTATCGACGGCGTCGCGCGCTTCCTTCATACCGTCAAAACCGATGACCTTCACCTTGTCTTGCAGGTTTGCGGATTTCACCGCAACGGCGGCCGCCAGCGCGGCATCGTCGCCAAAGCCGAAAATGCCGTCGATATCCGGGTTGGCTTGCAGCATATTCTGTGCGGCGGCAAGCGCTTCGGCACGGGTAATGCCGGTCTGTTCGGCGACAATTTTCACATCAGGATGCGATTCCAGCGCTTTCTTGAAGCCGTCAATACGCGAGACGACAGATTGCACCGTCGGATAATTGATAATGGCGACCTCGCCCTTGTTGTTCAGCACCTTCGCCATCAGCTCGCCCGCTTTCTCGCCGCCCTTGTAGTTGTCGGTGCCGACGTAAGACAGCACTTCAATGCCCTCGGCGGGAATGTCCACGGTGATGACCTTGATGCCCGCATCCTGCGCCTTCTTGATGGCAGGCAGCACGCCCTTGCTGTCAACCGGCGAGATGACCAGCACATTGACGCCCTTGACGATCATGTCTTCAATATCAGCCAGCTGCTTGCTCAAATCCTGGTTGGCGATGGCGACTTCCAGCGGCACATTCTGCGCCTTCGCCTCGGCCTTCATCGCATCTGCCAGCTCGATGTAAAACGGGTGCTGCTGCGTCAAAAGCGAGGCGCCAATGCCGTCCGCCCAGGCACCGCCCGCGGTGCAGGCGAGCAAGGTGGCGACGGCGAGCGTTTTCAGTTTCAGAGATTTCATGAGATTGCCTTGTGTGTGGATTTTTGGGGATATGCACGGGAATGTGTGGATAGGCGTGCATGGATGTTAATGTAGCGCCAATTTCATGAGGATGCCAGCGGAAAATGAACGTGGCGCCGCCTTTTTTGCACCGCAAAAAAACCGCCCCGGAGGGCGGTTTTTTCGTGAGTCCAACGCGGTTACATCAACGCGTTGTAAAGCCAGGCGGCAAGGGCGCCACCGGCGAGCGGGCCGAGTACCGGCACCCAGCTGTAAGACCAGTCGGCGTCGGTGCGCAGCGGCAGCATGGAGAGGACGAAGCGCGGGCCGAGGTCGCGCGCCGGGTTGATGGCGTAGCCGGTGGTCGCGCCGAGCGAGAGGCCAATCGCCCAGATGAGGACGGCGACCGGCAGTCCGCCGATGGAGCCGAGGCCGACCGGGGTGGCGCTGGTTTCGCCCGGCAGGGTCAGGCTGGCGCCGTTGCCGATGATGTAGAAGAGGACGAAGACGAGGACGAAGGTGCCGACGAGCTCGCTGATGAAGTTCACCGGGTAGTTGCGGATGGCGGGGTAGGTGCAGAAGCAGGCGCGTTTGGCGTCTTCGTCCAGCGTCACCGCGAAGTGGTCAAAGAAGAAGATCCAGACGAGGAAGGCGCCGATGATTGCGCCGATGAATTGTCCGGCGATGTAGGAAGGCACCGCGCTCCAGGGCAGTGAGCCGTGGATGGCGAAGCCGAGGGTGACGGCGGGGTTCAGGTGCGCGCCGCTGACCGGGCCGGCGACGAGGACGCCGATATAGACGGCGAAGGCCCATCCGGTGGCGATGACCATCCAGCCCGCCGGGCCGGATTTGGTGTCTTTGAGGCAGCAGCTGGCGACGACGCCGTTACCGAGCAGGATGAGCAGCGCGGTGCCGATGATTTCTGCGGTTAATACGTTCATGGGTTTTCCTTGGTTTTTGAGGGTGGGGGAGGGTTATTCTTCAATCCAGTGGCGCGAGGCGTTTACCGCCTTGTGCCAGTAGTGCAGCATCTCGCGGACGCGCTCCGGCGGCAGTTGCGGGGTGAAGGTTTTGTCGATTTTCCACTGTTTGCGGATGCTGTCGATGTCTTCCCAGTAGCCGGTGGCAAGCCCGGCGAGGTAGGCGGCGCCGAGCGCGGTGGTTTCGACGGTTTTCGGGCGGACGATGTTGAAGCCGAAGATGTCCGCCTGCGTTTGCATGAGGTAGTCGCTCATGCTCGCGCCTCCATCGACGCGCAGTTCGCGCGTTTGCGCTCCGGCGTCGGCTTCCATCGCCTTGACGATGTCATAGACCTGGAAGGCGATGCCTTCGAGGGTAGCGCGGGCGAGGTGGCCGTCGGTGGTGCCACGGGTGATGCCGAAGAATGCGCCGCGCGCGTAGGAATCCCAGTAGGGTGCGCCGAGACCGGTCAGCGCCGGGACGAAATAGACGCCGCCGTTGTCATCCACCGTCGCGGCGAGCGTGTTGATATCGGCAGAGGTGCGGATGATGCGCGCGCCATCGCGCAGCCATTGCACCGCCGCGCCGCCGACGAAAACCCCGCCTTCCAGCGCGTAAGTCGTCTTGCCGCCGACCTTCCAGGCGATGGTGGTGAGCAGGTTGTTTTTGCTGGTGACGGCCTCGTCGCCAGTGTTCATCAAGAGGAAGCAGCCGGTGCCGTAAGTGTTCTTCAGCATGCCCTTCTCGGTGCAGAGCTGGCCGAAGAGCGCCGCCTGCTGGTCGCCCGCGATGCCGGCAATCGGCACGGGGTGCTCCAGATAGCGGTTGGACACCGTGCCATAGACTTCGCTGCTGGCGCGCACCTCCGGCAGCATACTGCGCGGGATGTCAAACAGCGCGAGCAGCTCGTCGTCCCAGTCCAGCGTGTGGATGTTGTAGAGCATGGTGCGGCTGGCGTTGCTGGGGTCGGTGACAAACACCTTGCCTTTGGTGAGGTTCCAGATGAGCCAGGTATCGACCGTGCCGAAGCAGAGCTCGCCGCGCTCCGCCCGCTTGCGCGCGTTTTCGACGTTATCAAGAATCCACTTGACCTTGGTCGCGGAAAAATAGGCGTCAATAATCAGTCCGGTCTTGCCGCGAATCCAGTCGCGCTTGTCGTGCAGGCTGTCGCAATATTTCGCGGTGCGGCGGTCTTGCCAGACGATGGCGTTATGCACCGGCTCGCCGGTGGCGCGGTCCCAGACGATGGTGGTTTCGCGCTGGTTGGTGACGCCAATCGCGGCGAGATCCTTAGCTTCCAGCCCGGATTTGGCGAGCGCTTCGGTGAGCACCGCAATCTGCGAACCCCAAATCTCCTTGGCGTCATGCTCAACCCAGCCCGGCGTCGGGAAATACTGGGTAAACGGCTTCTGCGCGACGCTGATGGTCTCGCCGTGGCGGTTAAAAATAATCGCCCGCGACGAGGTCGTCCCCTGGTCTAGCGACATGATGAACTGGTTTGACATAAGCAATCCTCATCTGGAAAACAGAAATACGCCGAAAACCGCAAAAGATTGCGCAATTTTCAACATTTGGAAAAATAAAATTTTTGCTCCCGCTGTGCAAGCGGCAAAGCACATGGCAGCCTTATCTGATTGAATAAAAAAGCGTTAAATATGATGGCTGAGGGAATGAATAGTCAGAACAGGGAGCTGTTCCAGCACCGGCGTGAAATCCTCATTAAAATTTGCCACCACCATCACCGGAGAAACCTCCGCATGAAAGCACTCACCCACTGCACCGTCCTCTACACCCGCGACGCCGCCCATTACCCCGCCTTCCGCGACCGCATTGCCGACCTGGGCGGCATCACCTTGCACCTGCCGCTGATGGCGACCCGCGCCCGGTCGCTTTCTGCTGCCGAACGCACCATACTCGACCACAGCGACACCCTCATATTCACTAGCGCCGCCGCCGTCCGCCATCTACGAGAACAATGCCCACTGCGCGGCCAGCAAACCGTCGCCATTGGCGAGGCGACCGCCGCCGCGCTACCGCAACCGCCGGACATTACCGCGCCCGCACCGTACAACAGCGAAGCGCTGCTTGCCCATTGGCACCCCCGCGAGACGCACATCGCCCTCATCGCCGCTCCCGGCGGACGCCCGTATCTCGCCGAAATCCTCAGCCAAAACAATACCGTTCACACCCTCTATCCCTACAGCCGCTACAACCCGACCGCGTGCTGGCCGGAGGCGCTGCCGCTGCCGGACATCATCACCATTGCCAGCCAGCAAACCCTCGATAACCTCCTCGCAATAATCCCGCAAGAAAAACGGAAACTGATACAATACCGCGCCTGCATCGCCGCCCTTAGCGCAAGAGTGGCGCAATACGCGGAAAAACAAGGCTTTCAGCACATTATTGCCGCCGAAAATGCCAGCGAAACCCGGCAAATCGCAGCCATTTGCCATTGGTGGAAACAAACCCAGGAGCAACGCCATGACTGAAGAAAAACAATCTGAAAATCAGCACGAAGTACGCGATGACAGCACTTACAGCGACTACACGCCACCCGCCCCGAAAAGCGGACGCGGCCTGGCCATACTGGCGCTGCTGGTGAGCGTCGCCGTTGCCGGAGGCGGCGCCTACACCCTCAAACAATTTTCCGAAACCTATAGCGACACCGTGGCACAAGTCGCCCTGCAAATGCAGACCCAAGAATCCGCCCAACAAAACTACGCCAGCAACAGCCAGGTTGACGACCTCGCGCTGCGCCTCAACAACCTGGAAAAACAAACCCAGGCGCTGAACAACCTCGACAGCACCATTGACGCCGCCGTCGCCGCCCGCCAAACCAGCGACGAACAAATCGCCGCCATCGTTGCCGCCAACAGCATCAGCCGCGAGCAGGCCGAAAGCCTCATCAAACAGGAACTGGCGACCTTCGCCCAGGGCGAGACCAAAATTGACCTCAGCAAAGAAATCGCCGCCGTACAAAGCAGCGAAGCCGCCGCCAAAGCCGCCGTCCAGCAAATCGACGAAAAGCGCGTCCTCATCGAACACGCACTGGCACAAAACAACAGCAGCGCCAACCCCTACCCGCTGATTAACGCCCTGAAAATGGCACAAATCGCCGCCAACGACGGCAACTACAGCGCCGCCAAAGCCTACCTTGACCAGGCGGGTGCAACCTTCACCCTCTTCAACCTTGGCCAAAGCAACTACGCCGCCTACCAGGATGAACTGACCAAGCTGCGTACCCAGTACGCCGTCCTCGCCGCCCAGGCGACTCCGGCTGCGCAAATCGACGCCATCATCGCTACCCTGCCCGCCTGGCCGTACAAAAACGTTGACCCCGTCAACCTGCTCGCACCCAAAGAAGACGCCCAAGCTGCCGACTGGAAAGACCGCTTGAAAGGTGTCGGACAGAACATCCTCGCCAAAACCGTCACCGTTACCAAAATTGACGATGCTGGACTCACCTGGATACAAACCAACGAAGCGCTGCAAATCATCCTCAAAGAAAACCTGCGCCTTGACCTCGCCTACGCGCGCAACGCCCTGCAACTGCACGACCAGGCCGCCTATGCCGCGACTGCTGACCGCCTGCACGGCGAAATCGAACGCCTCTTTGACAGCAGTAACAACAACGTCGCCGCCGCCCTTGCCACGCTGGAACAACTCAAAACCAGCAACAGCAACGCTCCGGACATCGCCGCGCTGACCGAAAAACTCGAACAGGCCGCCAAGGAGTAAGCCATGCGCATCATCCTCGTCCTCCTCATCCTCTGCCTCTGCGCCTTCATCGGCTACGCGGTCAACCTCATCCCGCTGCGCGTCTTCTTCAAGGCAGGCAGCCACTACGCCGAAACCTCGCTTATCGTCTGGTTGCTGCTCTCGCTTGTCGCCAGCATTATCCTCTACTGGGTGCTGAAACTGCTCTGCTGCCTCTGGCACAGCCCGCAAATCTTAAGCCGCAACAGCGCTGTGCGCCGCCAGCACAAAGCCGACCGCCTGCTGAAAAGCGGCATGAGTGCGCTGCTTGCCGGACACTACAGCCGCGCTGAACGCGACCTCGACCGTGGTGGCAAACTCGCCGAAAGCCTCGGCCAGGATGCCGTTATCTACTTTGAAAACGCCGCCATCGCCGCCGACCGCCAAAATGCCAAAGACCGCCGCGACCACTACCTGCTGCGCGCCCGCCAGGACGCCCGCACCAACCAGGGTGGCACCTTGGCGCGCATCACCGAAGCCGAAATCCACATCGACAACGGCAACTACGAACAAGCGGCCAAACTGCTGGAAAAACTGCACGCCGAAGAGCCGCGCAACAGCAAAATTGCCGCGTTGCTGAGCGCCGCCTACAGCGGCCAACAAAACTGGGCAAAAGCTTGGGAACTGCTGCCCGCGCTGCGCCCGCACCTCAACGAGGCCGACTTTGCCGCCAAACAAAAAAACTGCGCCAAAGGCCTGCTGCACGACACCGCCGCCCGCGAAAGCGTCGCCGAACTCGAAGCTGCGTGGAAACACCTGCCGGGCGAACTGCGCCGCGACAAAGACCTCGTCCTCCAATACGCGGGCGCGCTGGTCGAAAACGACCACCCTGAAGAAGCCGAAAAACTGCTCGCGGGCGAAATCCGGCAAACACAAGACCTCGAATACATCCAGGCCTACAGCCAACTGCGCCGTGCCGACTTCCGCGCTCAACTGGAACACATGAAGCAATGGGAGAGCAAACACGCCAACGACGCCATCTTCCTCTACGCCAAGGCGCTGATTGCCTACAAGGCAAAGGACTTGGACACCGCACTCGCCGCCATCGAAGAAGCGGTCAAACGCAGCCAGACCAAAGAAGCCTTCGCCCTCTACGCGCAAATTCTGGAAGCGAAAAACCGACCTGAAGCCGCGCTGGTCGCCTACCGGCAAAGCGTCGCGCCGCTGCACCCTGAACAGGCACTGGACGGCGACCTGCTGCCCGCCCCGGAAACCGGAGCGGCAACGCCGCCGCCCCCGGCAGAAATCGCCAAACCGGACGAAAACAACCAACCGTCCTGACCCGCGCAAACACACCCGCCTTGGCGGGTGTGTTGCTATTTGTACCTTGCAGCGTGTAGGGTGGGGCTTGCCCCACCGCCAACAAAACCAGTCATGGGGGCATAAACGCAGGTCGGCCATTTATGGCCGACAAAAATGCCGGGGTGGTGTCCCGAAAGATGCGCCGACACCAACAGCGCGGCAAAACCAGTCGTTGCCAATAATCCCGCCGGTTCGCCCCCTCCCTCGCAGGGTGCGTCAGCACCCGCAGCGGGGGAGGGCTGGGGTGGGGGTGGCCGCCCATGATGCAACCGCCAATACCCTGTAGGCATAGCCGTAGGTTGGTCTCATGGCCGACAAAACCGGTCATGCGTTCGCCGCTTTCGACCAATCATTAGCCGCAGAAACCATCATGCCCCAATCACCCCTTGCCCATTCCGGCCCGAATTTGCCAACCCGCATACCCGTGGCTGGGGTGGCACGCATATCATTGAATGGTTTGCCACCCAAGCCTGGGTGACAACCGGTTTTGTCCTTTTGCTCATGCTCTTGCACAACTATCGCGGTGCGCCGTCCATCCTGCTGGATTACTGCTGGCTGTGGCTGCCGCCGTATCTGTATTACGGTATTTCTTTCGTGAAAGGCGATATCCGTTTCTATTATTACGGCACATTGCCGCCGCCCTGTGTGGTATGCGACCCGCAAGGGCTGACCATTTACCGCGCCAAACGCATTCGCTATCAATGGCGCTGGCAACAATTAAAAAGCGTTCGCCGTCATGGCATTTTGAAAACGCTGCGCATTGAAAGCCAAGACGGCGCGGTGCTGGATTATCGTCACAAACGATTGGAGCGCGAATACGACACTTATGCGCAGATTGAGCGGGTTGCGCAAGATTATTTGCGCGGAATGGCGCCGTCATTGCCACCGTCGGCACCGCCCGGTTTGGATTACCGCTGCCATAGCGCGCGTCTGGCGACAGGGCGTTTCGCCAGCTTGAGTTGCGGAAGCCCGTTTGCCTTTTTAGTTCTGCTTTTCCTGGGCAAGAGCATGAATCCGTGGGCGTATGGCGCGGCAGTGCCGCTGCTGTTGCAGCTTTTTTATGTTGTCGCCATGACTTTGATTATTGCGGCTATTGGTGCGCTGGTTATTTTTATCGTGCGGGCATACCGTGCCTATTTTTATCCGCCGGAGAAAAAATTATTGGTGCATATAAATTGCCACGGCATTTATTTTTTCCGTGGCAAAAACAGCAAGCGTACCCTGTATTGGCAAGATTTACGCGCCGCCCGCGCCGAATCCATTCCCAGTGGCAAAGGCGGCAGCGCTTATTACCTCGCCATCCATGACCGCCTTGACCATGAATATTGGATTTATATCGGGTTGCCGCAGGCCAAACAGCGCAGCGAAGAAATAGCCGCAATTATCAATGCCGTACTTGCCGAAAAGCCGCTCCCCAATATCATGCCAGCCGTGGCAGATAAACCCGTCAGGCGGACAATGTACGGGCTCTTTTGGCTGAATGCTGTTTTCACACTGCTGATAATGTGCCTGTTTTTCCTGATGAACGGGAAAGCCTTGCCGGAAACGACGCGCCATTTTTTTGCAATATTTTTTATGGCACTATTGCTTGTATCCCTGTGCACGCACTTAATCTGTATCCTGTTTGCCGACGAAGGCTGGCCCGCCGAAAATCCCGCCCCCGACCCGGCGCAATCCCTTAAAATTGCTGCCCGCATTCATCCGCAAAAACCCTCATGAACACCTCCACAAAATCCCTCTGGGCGCCCTTCGCCCGCTTCCTCGCCAATCCCTCGCTGGTCGCGCTGGTCGCCTTCGGCATCAGCCTCATTGCCATCTTCTATTTCCTCGGCGAATGGCTGCTGCCGGTCATCATCTCCATCGCGCTCGCCTACCTGCTCGAAGGCGTCGTCGGCAAGCTGGAGCGCATCGGCGTGCGCCGCGGCATCGCCGTCGCCCTCGTCTATTTCATCTTCATCGCCGCCATCCTCTACCTCACCATCGTGCTGCTGCCCGCCATCATCGACCAGGCGAAACTGCTCATCGGCGCGCTGCCCGACTACTTCCAGCGCACCCAGGAATACATCCTGCTGCTGCCGCACAAATTCCCCACCGCCTTCAGCGAGAGCGGCGTGCAAAGCCTGCTGGACAGCCTTAACGGCGAAATCGCCAACTTCAGCAAATCGCTTTCCGGCAAGCTGTTTTACTCGGTCTTCGTCATCATCAAGGTGCTGGTGTACATCATCCTCGTGCCGCTGCTCATCTTCTTCTTTTTGAAGGACAAAAAGCTCATCATGGGCTGGCTTGGCCGCTTTTTGCCGAAACGGCGCGAAATCATCCAGGACGTCTGGTACGAAGTGGATATCCAGATTGGCAACTATATTCGCGGCAAATTCAGCGAAATCCTCGTCGTCTGGCTGCTGACCTTCATCCCGCTGCACATTTTCAACCTGCAATACAGCCTGCTGCTCAGCTTCATGGTCGGCCTCTCCGTCCTCATCCCCTACATCGGTGCGACCGTCGTCACCATCCCGGTGCTGGTCGTCGCCTATATGCAATACGGCCTGACCGGCGATTTCTACTGGGTGGTCGGCCTCTACTTCGTCGTGCAAATCCTGGACGGCAACGTCATCGTGCCGCTGATATTCTCCGAAGCGGTGAACATCCACCCGGTCGCGCTGATTATCGCCGTGCTGGTCTTCGGCGGCCTGTGGGGCTTCTGGGGCATCTTCTTCGCTATCCCGCTTGCCACCGTGGTCAAGGCGGTGATGGAAGCCTGGCGTCGCTACCAGCAAAAAGGCGGCGACGAAGGCGAAGCGGAGACGACCGCCTGATTGCGCAAAACCAACCCCGAAAAACCCGCTGCGGCGGGTTTTTTATTGCCTGCAACCGCAAAAGTGGTCTCTACTTATAGCATCACGCCAAACCACCCTGATAGCGCTGCCAGACTGCACCTTCACCCCGGTGGGAACAGAAGAAAGCCGCGTCGCTGTAACCCGCTCGCGGAAAAACGCAAACCCCGGTTGGCACCCACTCACAAATCCTCAAAAAACCACACCAAACCGTTGCTATATTGTGAAGATGACGTAACAAACTGCCGCTTCCATACGCTCCACACAAAGTAAACAAACCCATTAAATACAAGTAACTGACCTATATTACGGCTACATAATCCGAAAACCACCTTTCATTAACCTTTTGCATTTAGCCTTGCCCGCTTTTCAAAAAATAGCTATCTTCGTTATCGGACAAACCAATCAGGGAAGACAGCGATGACAACCCGCAAACACCACCACCGCGCCACCCGGCGCAACGTAGAAGCAGAACACACCAGCAAATACTCCAAGGTAGAACAAATATGAAAGAAGAACCGCAAAACATCATGGAATGGATGATGTCAGAACGCCTTTATGAGGAATATCTGTTCTTCTATATATTGGTTATCTTGTTTTGGGTAGCAATCGGATTTTTTTGCTTTGGTTTCGAGGTTACGGGGCTTTCTGCGGCACAGAATTTGTTTCTGAATTTTATCCTCTTTCTGTTGCTTGCCACCTTAAGCGCGTTTCCTGCGTTTTGGTATGATTTAGTGTTTGGCAAAAATGCACGCTTAAACAAACGTACCCGTAATATCGACAAAAAATTGGCAGAAATTGCCGACGAGCAGAAACGCGAAGTAATCAAAAAATACCTTGCCCAAGACGGACAATTGCCGCCAAGAAGGCTGCAAAAATTCGCTTTGATTTTTCTTGGCTGGTGTATTCTGTTTGAGCTGTTTCTGGTTAATGCCTGGATCAAGGATATGCATTTAGTATGGCAACCGGACTGGGTTAATGGAGTTATTGATTGGATGAGAGATAATACTGCGGATTTTACAGTGAAGCCAATAAAAAAAGGGAAGATATTTTTAAGCAATATTAAAAGCAGCGATCTCTATTTAACTTTCTCTACTGGGCAAAATTTTTTCAATTCAGATATTGGGAATACGGTATTCTTTTTCGCCTTTTGGCGAGCGGCAAGTTTTTTCTTTATCTTGTATTCTCTTTGTGTATTATTGTGGCATCCAGTAACTTGGCTAGGATTAAGAAACCTAGATCCTAGAAATGCACATACAATAAGAAGATTTTTATTTTGTATTATTGTTCTATTGGCATCTGTTTTATTTTTTTTATTTTCCTCGTTTGGTGTTTTATTTATGGATATTTCGTATAAAGTTAAATTGGCAATGTTGTCTGGGAAAGAAGGATATTTAGGAGGGTTTTGGATAAATATTTTATTTGTTTTTATAATTTTGGGTTTAAATATACTCTTCTTTTGGTTTCATTTTTTTGCTGACTTTTTTCAACGGAGATAAATGGAGATAAATTATGGGTGACACAATTGATGAAATGGGTGGAATTACTAAATTTGCCATTGACACTGCACTCAAAGCAGCCAGAGATAATACTATAGGAGATCCTGGGTCTAAGGATACTTTATATCAAACATTGTCAATGATATTTAGCAATGTCAGTAAAGCAGGTATTATCCTACTAGGAGAAACTATTGTTAAACATTTTTATTTTAACGATAAAGATTTAAAACTCCTTAAACATTTGGAATCGGCTCATATCGAGCTAGCATCTCTTACGATGGAGAAGCAACAACAAATGTCAATGCTGGAGGCACTAAATGCGCATGAAAAAGCATATCCTAAAAAAATAAGTTACGAACCAATAAGAAAAATATTTAATAAAAATATAGATGATATTAAAAGAAGAATGTCCAAATATAATGCGCTTTTGGAGAGGTATAGCGTTAAAGTTGATGATGAACCGGCAAAAATATTAGATAAAATTATAGACAAAAGATATGGTCAATATTTCTTTAAAAAATTAGGCTCTTTCTTTGATTATGCTAATCT
>ERZ773060.269-NODE-269-length-21253-cov-4.82847_pt1 | contig 21253 bp, 17 predicted proteins | sample MGYA00580628_ERZ773060 | MGnify/ENA primary metagenome ERZ773060 (study PRJEB29015, sample SAMEA2738019) | human oral metagenome | biome: human oral; feature: human-associated habitat; material: dental | place: China | collected 2045 ... | reverse complement strand
CAAAAGAAAGGCGACCCCGACGTGCAGGTCTGCTTCGCAGACTTCCCTCACTCCGCATCCTTTTTTCGGCGCGTGCGAACTAGCCGCACTTCGTGCGTCGTCGGACAAGCGCACGCTTTTTTCCGAAAAAAGAATGCTGCGTTCGGCTGGACGTAGGGGAGGGGGTGGCAGTAGTAAACGTTTGTGAGGTGTTAGGCAGCCTGCGAAGCGTAGCGGAGTTGCGAAGCTAAAATCAATTTATCCAGTAGAAAATCGTTTGGCTCAATACCAAGCGGTTTTGTTTTTCAGGCTGCCTTTGGTGGATGTGGCAAGGTGTGTAAACGGCGTGCGCAGCGAAGCTGCACACCCTACGGCTGCTGGTGTCATCAACCATGCGAGGATGTAAACAGCAAATGTCGGCGAGCTGCCGACGCTCCATTTTTAGGTTTTCAGGCTGCCTTTGGTGGGTGTGGCAAGTTTGTAGGTTGGGCATTTATGCCCGACAAACACAAACCTGTTTATCTTTTAGATACACCACAACTAAAAACATCGGGCATAAATGCCCGACCTACTTAGGGTTAGTTTTCAGGCTGCCTTTGTTGGATAAACAGAGGCAGCCTGAAAATCATATACTACGCGCAACAATCGGCGTTAAACCAGCCCCGCGCTATTTATCCCCCATCGCCATCAAGCTGGCGTTGCCGCCTGCGGCGGTGGTGTTCACGCTGCACGAGACTTCGTGGTAAAGCTGGGCGGTGTTGAGCGTGTCGCGGGCATCGACTAGGCGGACGATTGCGCCTTGCCGTGCGGCGAGGGCTTGCTTGGTGGCAATCGGCAGGGCTTCCAGCGCGACCACGGCATCTATGTCGGCGGATTGCTCGGGCGTGCCGTCCACGCGCAGGCAGCCGATTAGCTGGTTGGCGTAGGCGGCAAGTGGATGCTCGGGGCTTACGACAACGGTGCTGCCGATTGCGCCGATTTCGGCAAGCGCGGCGATGGCTTGGGCGAGTGTGCCGCCGTAGAGCCACACGGCGGCGGGGCTGCGCCATGTGAGGGTGTTGGTTTCGCCTGTGCAGCTGGGCAGCGCCATGCCGCTATAAACGAGGCTGAACACGCGGGCGGTGCCAAGTGTTTCGGCGATTTGGCGTTTTTCAGGCTGTGTGAGCGGCAGTTGCGCCAGTATATCTTGGATGGTGTAGAGCACGTCTTCGTAGGCATGACCTTGCTCGGTGGTGGGGGCAATCCAGTTTTTCAGGCTGCTGAGGCGTTGCAAATAGAACGGCCCGCCTGCTTTAGGCCCTGTGCCCGATAAGCCGTGTCCGCCAAATGGCTGCACGCCGACCACCGCGCCAACAATATTGCGGTTCACATACACATTGCCTGCTTCCACGCGGCTGCGGATTTGGTTGATGCGGCTGTCTATGCGGCTGTGGATGCCGTGGGTGAGCGCGTAGCCTGTGCGGTTGATGTGTTCAACCAGTTGGTCTAGCTCTTCGCTGCGGTAGCGGACAACGTGTAGCACAGGGCCAAACACTTCGCGTTTGAGTTCGCTCAAATCGTTGAGTTCAAACAAAATGGGGGCGACAAATGTGCCGCGCTCGGCGGTTTCAGGCTGCATTTTGACTTCGTGATACGACTTCGCCACGCTTTTCATTTTTTCAATGTGGGCAAGCAAATTGGCTTGGGCTTCGCCATCGATAACGGGCCCGATGTCGGTTTCCAGCAGCACGGGGTTGCCTACGTTAAGCTCGTCCATCGCACCTTTAATCATGGCGAGCGTTTTGTCGGCGATGCTGTCTTGTAAACACAAAATGCGCAGCGCGGAGCAGCGTTGCCCTGCGCTGTCAAAGGCGGATTGGATAACATCGGCGACCACTTGCTCGGGCAGGGCGGTGCTGTCCACAATCATGGCGTTTTGCCCGCCTGTTTCGGCAATCAGCACGGGGTAGTCTTCGCGCTGGGCAAGGGTGCGGTTGATGAGCTGGGCAACTTCGGTTGAGCCTGTGAAGATGACCCCTGCGATGCGCGGGTCTTGGGTGAGCGTTGCGCCCACGTCGCCCGCGCCTAGCACGAGCTGCAAGGCGGTGGCGGGGATGCCTGCTTGATGCATCAGTTGCACGGCGTAATGCGCGATTAGGCTGGTTTGCTCGGCGGGCTTGGCGACAACGGTGTTGCCTGCTGCCAGCGCGGCGATGGTTTCGCCGGTGAAGATGGCGAGTGGGAAGTTCCACGGGCTGATGGTAATCATCACGCCTTTGCCGCTGGCGTGGTTGGCAAGGGTGTGCTCGGCTTCGTGGGCGTAGTAGCGGCAGAAATCTACGGCTTCGCGCACTTCGGCAAGGGCGTTGGCTAGGGTTTTGCCTGCTTCGCGCACGGCGAGCATCATCAGGGCGGGGGTGTGTTGTTCCAACAGATCGGCAAAGCGTTTCAGGCTGCCTGCGCGCACGGCGGCGGGGGTGGCGGCCCATTGGGTTTGCGCGGCTAGGGCGGCATCAATGGCGGCGCTGGCGGTTTGTGCGTTGGCAAAGACTACACTGCCCACGATGTCGCTGTGGTCGGCAGGGTTGCGCACGGCTTGCGCTTCGCCTTCGGCAACGGGCTGGCCGTTAATTAACGAAGTGGCGGCGTAGCTTTGCGCGCAGGCGGTTTTCAGGCTGCCTTCTAGCTGTTGCAACTCTATTTCGTTGGCGAAATCTATGCCGCGCGAGTTTTTGCGGGCTTCGCCGTATAGGTTTTCAGGCAGCGGCAGATGGCTGTTGGCTTGGATGCCGTCTTGTTCAATGGTTTCAAATGGGCTGCGGATGAGTTCGTCTAGGCTGATGTGTTCATCCACAATTTGGCTCACAAATGATGTGTTCGCGCCGTTTTCCAGCAGTCGGCGCACCAAATAGGCGAGCAGGGTTTCGTGTGTGCCCACGGGGGCATACATACGGCAGCGTCTGCCTAGGTTTTGTTCGCCGACCACTTGGTCGTACAGCGTTTCGCCCATGCCGTATAGGCATTGGTGTTCAAAGTCTTTGCCTTGCCCCATTTGGTAGATGGCGGCAAGGGTGTAGGCGTTGTGGGTGGCAAATTGGGGGAAGATGGCATCTTGCGCGCTCAACAGCTTGCGGGCGCAGGCGAGATAGGAGATGTCGGTGTGGACTTTGCGGGTGTAAACGGGGTAGCCGTTTAGCCCTTCTACTTGCGCCCATTTGATTTCGCTGTCCCAATACGCGCCTTTAACGAGACGCACCATCAGGCGTTGCTTGTGTTGGCGGGCGAGGTCTATCAGGTAGTCAATCACAAACGGGCAGCGTTTTTGGTAGGCTTGCACCACCAAGCCGATGCCGTTGTAGCCTGCTAAATCGGGGTCGGCAACCAGCGCGGCAACTAGGTCTAGCGAGAGTTCTAGGCGGTTGGCTTCTTCGGCATCAATGTTGAGCCCGATGTCGTATTGTTTAGCCAGCACAAAAAGCTGTTTTAGCTTGGGCAATAGCTCGTTCATTACGCGGCTGTGTTGGGCGCGAACATAGCGGGGGTGGATGGCGGAGAGTTTGACGGAAATGCCGTTGCCGTCATACACGCCTGCGCCGTTGGCATCTTTGCCGATGGCATGGATGGCGTTCACATAGTCTTGATAATAGCGTTCGGCATCGGCGGCGGTCATGGCGGCTTCGCCGAGCATATCAAAGGAATAGCGGTAGCCCATTTTTTCGCGCTCTTTGCCGTTGGCAAGGGCTTCTTCTATGGTTTGCCCGCTGACAAATTGTTTGCCCATTAGGCGCATGCCGTAGTCCATGCTTTTGCGAATCAGCGGTGCGCCGCCTTTGGCTAATACGCTTTTCAGGCTGCCTGCTAGGGTGTCGCTACTGTGGGATGTAAGCTTGCCTGTGAGCAGCAAGCCCCATGCGGATGCGTTCACAAACAGCGATGGGCTGTTGCCCAGATGGGATTGCCAGTTGCCGCCTGAAAGTTTGTCTTGGATGAGTTCGTTGCGGGTGGCGGCATCGGGCACGCGCAGCAGGGCTTCGGCAAGGCACATCAGGGCGATGCCTTCAGCGCTGGATAGGGAAAATTCGTGCATCAGGGCATCCACGCCGTTGGCTTTGGTGCGATTGGCGCGCACTTGGGTTACCAGTTTGCGGGCAAGCTCGCTGGCGGCGGCGCGTTCGGCTTCGGTCATTTGGGCGCGTTCTAGCATATCGGTTACGGCTTCGGTTTCATCGCGGCGATAGGCTTGGGTGATGGCTTGGCGCAGGGGGGATTGGGTGGGGTGGGCGAATTGGAACATGGTGGCGTGTCCTTAATCGGGTGGAATAATGGTTTGGGCTATGCCGAACTGCGTTTCAGGCTGCCTTGGGCGCGCAGTGGGCTGCCGGGCAGCCTGAAAGTGTGCGGCGGCAAGGCAGACGGAACGGTTTGGCTTTTGGCTTTTCAGGCTGCCGTTGGCAAGAACCGCCCGTGTTGCAAGAAATGGGCGACTTGTCGGGCGACGGTTTCGTCAAACAGCAAGCCCGAATGGCTGCACGGCACCACAAGCTGTTGGCTGTCGGGCAGGGCGGTTTCGGCAAGGGCAACGGTGCCGTCGTTGGGTTCGGAAAATCGGGTTACCAGCCGCCCCAATCCTGCGGAGAGCGTGCCAGCGATGCTGCCGCATTCGATAGGCAGCGGTTGGTTGGGCAGGCTGCCGTCTAACGCGTTTTGCCATGAGTCGCCGAGCATGCGCGGCATGATTTGTTTGACGCGCTGGGCGGTTTGGCTGCCTTGATGCGGCGAGCCGAGGGTTACGGCGCGCGCTTGCAACAGCTCGGGGTGGAGGGCGGCAAGGTGGCGCAGCAGCAAGCCGCCAAGGCTGTGGGCAACGAAGTGGGTGGGCAGGATGCGGTTGCGCTGAATATGCTCGGCAAGGGTGATGGCGTGGCTTTTCAGGCTGCCTTGGGTGGTGGGGTAGCTGAAATAATGCGGGATGAAGCCATGCGCGGCGAGACGTTTGCCCAGCGGTTTCATCGCAAGGGCGGTCATGTGCAAGCCGTGGAGGAGCAGGACGTTTGGGGTCATGGGGTGGCAGTAATTGAGGTAGCCTGAAAATGGGTTTAGCGGTTGGGCGGCTTGGGGCGATAAGCCGTTGTTGTTTTGTTTGCGCGGGGGTGGGTTGTTTGCAAACAGCGTGCGCAACGAAGTTGCACACCCTACGCCCGTTTTCAGGCTGCCTATCGGGGTTATCGTTTATGCAAACAAAACCGATAGAACGTCTAGCCCAAAGCCCCAAGCCCATCCGCCCGCTCTAGCCTAAACAAATAAGGCAGCCTGAAAACCGCATCAACACGTTTCAGGCTGCCTGTGCGCTACTTGGCTTTTTCATACGCATTGCGCGCTTGGTCAAACCGCGCCAACACGTTCTCTTCGGGCGTTTGGTCGTTCAGCGACACCAGCCATGCGGCAAGCGTGGCAAGGATAAAACCGGGCACGATTTCATACATCGTGGGCAGTTCGGCGCGTTTGAGCAGCGGATTGACCGCTTCCGCCCACAGCACCACCACCACCGCGCCGGTAATCATGCTGGCGAGCGCGCCGCGTTGGGTTAAACGCCGCCATGTGAGCGACAAAATCACCAAAGGTCCGAACGCCGCGCCAAAGCCCGCCCAAGCGTAGGCAACCAAGCCCAGCACGCGGTTTTCGGGGTTGGCGGCGATGATGATGGAAATGCCCGCCACCGCCAGCACCATGCCGCGCCCAATCCACACCAGTTCAGATTGCGTGGCGTTGGGGCGGAAAAAGCCTTTGTAGAAATCTTCGGTAATCGCGCTGGAACACAGCAACAGCTGCGCCGACAGTGTGGACATCACCGCCGCCAAAATCGCCGACAAAATCACGCCCGCAATCCACGGGTTGAACAGCAGCGTGGTCAGCGCAATAAACACGCGCTCGGGGTTGCCCTGCATGCTGGCGACCTGCTCGGGATGCGCGCCAAAATAGGCGATGCCGAAATAGCCCACCATCACCGCGCCCAGCAGGCATACAATCATCCACGTCATACCGATGCGGCGGGCGTTGGTCAGCGATTTCACGTTTTCCGCCGCCATAAAGCGCGCCAGAATGTGCGGCTGCCCGAAGTAGCCCAAGCCCCAAGCGGCGGTGGAAATGATGCCCAGCACGGTTGTGCCTGTGAACAAGCTGCTGTATTGCGTGCCGCTGCTGGCGGTGGCAGCCTGAATCGCAGCAGAAACTTGGTCTGCGCCACCCACGGCTAAATACACCATCACGGGGGTGAGAATCAGCGCGAAAATCATCAGCGTGGCTTGCACCGTGTCCGTCCAGCTTACGGCGAGAAAGCCGCCGATAAAGGTGTAGGCAATGGTTGCGCCTGCGCCCAGCCACATCGCCTGCATATACGACATATCGGGAAACAGGCTTTGGAACAGCCGTGCGCCCGCCACCACACCCGAGGCGCAGTAAACGGTGAAGAAAAACAAGATGATAAACGCGGAGCTTAATTTTATCGCCACGCTTTTGCCGCCGAAGCGGTGATAAAAATAATCTGGCAGCGTGAGCGCGTTATTGTTGTATTCGGTGTGCACGCGCAGCCGCCCTGCCACCCACAGCCAGTTGAAATACGCACCGATGGTTAAGCCAATCGCAATCCATGCTTCGGAAAAGCCCGAAAGGTAAATCGCCCCCGGCAAGCCCATCAGCAGCCAGCCCGACATATCGCTCGCGCCCGCCGACATGGCGGTTACAAACGCGCCCAAGCTGCGCCCGCCGAGAATGTAGTCGTCAAAATTTTTGGTGGAAAAATAGGCAACCAAGCCGATTCCAAGCACGGCAACCAAATATAAGCCGAATGTGATGTACATGGGGTTCATAAGCGTGCCCTCTGTGTATGTATTTGAAAAATTATGAAAAACACCGCCATAAATGGTTTTGCTTTTAAGCGGCTGGGAAAATATTAACAAAAAATTTACAAAGCAACAAGTTTTGTTAAGAACGGGCGGGCAGCCTGAAAAATAGAAACAGGGCGGGCTTTGGGCTACGCGGTCGTTTGCTAACCGTGTGCGCCAAAGCCCGCCCTGTTGTTCGGCGTTGCGCTATGGTTTTTCAGGCTGCCCGAATCTTGTCTAACAAGATTTGCAACGCTTGGGCGCGGTGGCTGATTTGGTTTTTGATTTCGGGCGCAAGCTGCGCGGCGGTGCAGCCGTGTTCGGGCAGATAAAAATGCGGGTCGTAGCCAAAGCCGTGTTCGCCTGCGCTTTCAGGCTGCCATTGCCCGCGCCAAATGCCCTCGGCGATGATGGGCTGCGGGTCGTTGGGATGGCGCACGAGCACCAGCACGCAAACGTAGTAGCAGGATTTGTCAGCATGGGGCGCGAGCTCGGCGGATGCTTTGGCGTTGTTGGCGGCATCGGATTTGGGCTCGCCAGCATAGCGCGCGGAATGCACGCCCGGTGCGCCGCCCAGCGCGTTGATGCAGATGCCGCTGTCGTCAGCAAGGGCGGGCAAGCCGCTGTGTTGGCTGGCGTGGCGGGCTTTGGCAAGCGCGTTTTCAACGAAGGTGCCGTAAGGCTCGGCGCATTCGGGCGTGTTGAACGCGGATTGTGGCAGGATTTGGATGCGGTGCGCGGCAAACAGGGCGGCGAATTCGCGCAGTTTGCCTGCGTTGTTGCTGGCGAGAACGATTTGGGAGAGCATGGTTTTCCTTGTTGGGCGGCATGAGGCAGCCTGAAAACGGTTGAATGGCGGGGGGTGTACTCGTTTTCAGGCTGCCTTAACGCAATGCAATAGGCAGCCTGAAACCTTTGCAAAACCCACAACCGATGGAGCGTCTGCGACTCGCCGACATCTTGGCAAAACAGTAATACTCTGTTTAATCAGCCATTTGGTGGCGAGCCGCCACCGTTCCATTTTAAATCTTAGTCTGCCGTTGGGTTTTTGCAAAGATTTCAGCCTGAAACCCAGATGTGTTCAACAGGGCTTTGCTGGTTGGCAAGATATTGGCGAATTACCGCCGTGCCATCGTTTTCAGGCTGCCTTATTGTTGGCATTTTGCTTGGCTAGCTGCTCGCGCGAGATTTGGCGGATATACAGCGCAAGGCTGGTAAATTGCCCCATCACTGCGCCAAAGGCAAACAAAAACGCCGCCACGCCAAATTGCTTGCTGCCGATGTGAACCAGATAGCTGCCGGTTAGCAATAATGCGATAAAGAGCAATGAAAACAGGATGGTAAGAATCAGATAACGTTTGCGCGCAGTCATAAGGCAGCCTGAAAATAGGATGAGACAAAGTAAAAAAGCAAATAAGCAGCCTGAAAGTTGATTTTCAGGCTGCTTTGAATAGTGAAAGGGCTAGCGAATATCCAGCACCCAGTAAAACAGCTGCATAATCAACACCATCAGCGCGACAATGGACGCAGCCATCCAGTTAAATTCGCTGCTGGGGGAAAGCGTAACATCGTTTTTTGTGGGCGGAATGGTGGGCGCGTGATTGCCGAGCGCAAGCGTGTTGGGCGCGGCAACGGGTGCTATGCCGGTGCCGCCTTGCCCGTCGCCCAGCAGGGTGAACACCAGGCTGTCGGTGTGGATGGTGATGTTGTTTTGTTGCCCGTCGGTGCGCATTTCGCTTACGGCGGTGGTTTTGCTGTTTTTGGCGGCAGGCTTCATGGCAATTTGCGGAAGCTGGCTGCTGATGCTGTCGCGGTCAAGCAAGGAAAAAGCGGTGCCGTTGCCTACTTCGGCAAAGGTATGTGCCATGCCATCGGCACGTGGCACGCGGTATTCCAGTGGACGTTGTTCATGGCGTTGTTGCTTGCTGATTTCGTGAACTGTTTTGGCGATTTTGGGCGCGGTGGTTTCCTTTTTATCATGGTCGTTGAAAAAAGCATCCAACGATTTGGCGGTTTGCTCGCGCAGTTTATCGGCTGCCGATTTTTCTTTGGCTAACACTTCGCCTTGCAATGCCGCTTTTTTTTCTGTTTCTTTTTTGGGTGCGGTGGGTTTGGTTGTATTGGCTTGCGCTTGTGGCGCAGCTTTTTCTGTGGGTTTGGCATCTAGCTTGCCATTCGGTTGCTGCGCTTTTTTGCTTTTTTTCACTAGCTGAAAAATATGGTTGCAAGACGAACACACGGCACGCCCTTGCGTTTTGTTCAAATCAACACTATCCAACACCGAAATATGGTTGCATTTGGGGCATTTAACTTTAACTTCGCTCATAAATGTACTCTGAAAGGGGAATTTAGCGTTTGGTGCCGGTGATGCACGCCCAGCCGTTGTTCACAATAGCCGGGGCGAGGTCAAACCATTGCGCGTAAATCGCGCTCATCTCGTCAATCTGTTCTTCTAAGATGCCGGATAACACAATTCTGCCGCCTGTTCGGGTGCGGCTGGCGAGCATATCGCCGAGCATGCGCAACGGGTTGGCCAAAATATTGGCAACCACCACATCAAACTGCCCTTGCGGCAAGCCGTCGGGCAGATAAAAGGCAGCCTGAACTTCGTTTTGCGCGGCATTGTCGTTGCTGGCTTTAATCGCTTGCGGGTCAATATCCACGCCTGTTGCGCTGCCTGCGCCCAGCTTCAATGCGGCAATAGTTAAAATGCCTGAGCCGCAGCCGTAATCCAAAACCGATTCGCCGTCGCGCAAATTATTGTCCAGCCATTGCAGGCAAAGGTGGGTGGTGGGGTGGCTGCCCGTTCCAAACGCCAAACCGGGGTCCAGGCGCAGGTTGATGGCACGGGCATCGGGGGCATCGTGCCATGTGGGGGTAATCCACAGGCGGTCGGAAATTTTAATCGGGTCAAACTGCGATTGGGTAAGGCGCACCCAGTCTTGCTCTTCCAGTGTTTCCACGCTGTATTCAGGCTGCTGGGTAGCGATGCCGGCCGCCGCATCGGCGATGATTCGGGCAACATCGGCGTGTTCGTCAAACAAGGCGATAATCAGGCTTTGCTGCCACACTTGCTGCTGCGGCATATCGGGTTCGCCAAAAATGGGCTGTTCGTTTTCTGTGCCGGCAAGGGCATCTTCAATGGCGGCGGACAGCGCGCCGTGTTCCATTAGGGCATCGGACAAGAGCTCGGCAAGGCTTTCGGGAACGGGAATGCTGGCTTGTTGGTAAGACATGGTTTTTGCGTTTGCAAACGTGTTTTAAAATTGTAGCGTGTTATTTTAACAGTATTTTGCATTGTGTTGAAAATTATTAGAATGCTTGTTCGCAAGTGGCGCGGATTGCACGGGGTGGCTTGGGCGGATTTTCAGGCTGCCGCCTTGCTTTGCTGAGCGTGAAAATGCTTGCATTTGCATGGCTTGCTGTTTAAAATGGCGCGTTTTACGAATCTGCCTTTGATTTTATTTTTAGGAGTAACTACATGGCTAATAGCGCACAAGCACGCAAACGTGCTCGTCAATCTTTGAAAAATCGTGCACACAACGCAAGTTTGCGTACTGCTTTTCGCACTGCGGTGAAAAAAGTGTTGAAAGCGGTTGAAGCGGGTGATAAAGCTGCGGCACAAGCCGTTTTCCGTGAAAGCACTAAAGTTTTGGATCGCATCGCTGATAAAGGTGTGTTCCATAAAAACAAAGCGGCTCGCCACAAAAGCCGTTTGTCAGCAAAAGTTAAAGCAATGGCTTAATGCTTGTTGAATAGATGAAAAATCCTGTTACAGCGATGTAGCAGGATTTTGTTTTTCAGGCTGCCTCAATGTAATCAGCGGAAGCGGATTAAGGCAGCCCGTGTAGCGAAGCTGAGTTATAGTCGTTCCACACAGCCTTAGACAAGGCGGCGAGCCGCAGATAGTACAACTAGTACAGCAAGATGAGCCAACGCGGTATAAGGCTGTGTGGAGCGACTATAAAATGGTTTTTTTTTAGTTGGACTGCTATACTGCGCGGCTATTTTTTAACACAATCTAACCGAACTTATGACTGAACAAACCCCAAAATGCGCCTTTTGCGGCAAACACAAAGACGAAGTGCAACATTTGATTGAGGGCGAGGACAACGCTTTTATTTGCAACGAATGCGTGAGCGAATGCGCGGCAATGTTGGCGGATGCGCCTGCTTCGGGTGAGAAAACCATCCAAAAAGAAGCGGCGGATAACGCACCGCTGCCCACGCCTGCCGAGTTGGTGGCGCAGTTGAACGAGCATGTCATCGGGCAGGATGCGGCGAAAAAAGCCCTTGCCGTGGCGGTGTACAACCATTACAAGCGTTTGCGGCAGCCTGAAAACGGTAATGCGGCGCTGGCGAATGTGGAGTTGTCCAAATCCAATGTGTTGCTGATTGGCCCGACCGGCTCGGGCAAAACGCTGTTGGCGCAATCGCTGGCGCGCAAGCTGAATGTGCCGTTTGCGATGGCGGATGCGACCACGCTCACCGAGGCGGGCTATGTGGGCGAGGATGTGGAGCAGATTATCACTAAGCTGTTGGGCAATTGTGATTTTGATGTGAACAAGGCGCAGCGCGGGATTGTGTATATTGACGAGATTGACAAGATTTCGCGCAAGTCCGATAGCCCGTCAATTACGCGCGATGTGTCGGGCGAGGGGGTGCAGCAGGCGTTGTTAAAACTGGTGGAGGGGACGATTGCCAGCGTGCCACCGCAAGGGGGGCGCCGCAATCCGAATCAGCAATTTATCAGCGTGGACACGTCTAATATTTTGTTTATTTGCGGCGGGGCGTTTGCGGGCTTGGATAAGGTGATTCGCCAGCGCACGGAGCAGGGCGGCATTGGCTTTGGCGCGCAGGTGCACAGCAAGGATGATAACGCCAACATCAGCGAGCTGTTTGCCCAAGTTGAGCCTGAGGATTTGATTAAATTTGGCTTGATTCCTGAATTGATTGGGCGTTTGCCTGTGTTGGCGAGCTTGGCGGAGTTGGACGAAGCGGCGTTGGTGCGCATTTTAACCGAGCCGAAAAACGCGCTGGTGAAGCAGTTTCAAGCCTTGTTTGCAATGGAAAATGCGGATTTGCAGTTTGAACCCGATGCGCTGACGGCGATTGCTGCGCTGGCGATGAAACGCAAAACGGGGGCGCGCGGCTTGCGCTCTATTGTGGAGCGGGTGTTGCTGGACACGATGTATGCGCTGCCTGATTTGCGGGATGTGGCGAAGGTGGTGGTTACGCGCGATGTAGTGGAAAACAATCACGCGCCTGTGTTGTATCGGGCGGATGGGAGCGTGGTGGAAAATATTGTGCAATAAGTTTTCAGGCTGCCTCTGTGTGTACATGAGGCAGCCTGAAATGATGTTTAACCTTGTAAACAAAGGGAATTTTATGAAGCTGCTTTATCTATCCAGTCTTGTGTTGCTGGCGGCTTGCACCAGCAATGCGCCTGTTCACCAAAAATCGTCTGCGGGCTACGACAGCCAAAGCCAAGCGCGGATTCGCCTGTATGGGCAAAACGGCAAACCGAGCTATGCCTACACGGGCATTGATTGCGACACCAACCGCAAAGGCACAAAAATTGGCGTGGGCGGTTCGCTGGGCGATGCGTTTGGCTCGCTGGTGGGCGCATCCAGCAGCCAAAGCATGGGCATCCCTGAAACGGAAATCAGCAAAAATGTGGGCAAGATGAACGGCATTGCTTCGCGGGCGTTTTTCCGCGAATTTGCCGTGCCTGCGGGCAAGCCTGTGAACGCGCAAACGTTTTACATTGGCTTAACCAACACGATGCACACCGAGACGCACACGATTATCCAGCACGAAGGATCGTGTTCATCCAATATGGCTTCGTTTGTGCCACAGGCGGGGCATGATTATGAGATAGTGGGCAGCAAAGGGCGCAGTTGCGGCGTGAGCGTGTTTGAAGTGGGGGCGCAAGGCGAATTGACCCCTGTGGCGGTGGAGCCTGCGGTGAGATGCCAGCGTAAACCACGCGGTTGATTGAAGTGATGAAGTGATAAAGGCAGCCTGAAAACGATGTTGGAGACGTTTTCAGGCTGCTTTTGTTTGGGTTTTTTATATGAGGCAGCCTGAAACCGATGGAGCATCGCCGCTTCATATTGTTTTTCAACCTTGCGCATTGCGCTGCGGTATACCCCTTTGGTTTTGCATAAGTTCGCATAGCTAAATCAAAGATTTAGATGCTCACTTATGCCCAAATCAAAGATTTGGACAAAGGGGCAAGGCTGCCTACCGTTTGGCAAAGCCTTGCGCTTGCAAATAGCGCAGCAAATCGGGGCGCACTTCGTGGCAAAATTGGTTGCGGATTTGTTGCGCCCAGTCCATTTGAGCTACGCCATCGCGCGTGCGGTAATAGGCTTGCACGTTGTCGTTGTAGGCTTGCAAATCGGCAGCAGAGGCAGCTTGAAAACGGTTTTCCGACAAAATCACATCCAGCGGCAAGCGTTCGCGTTTCATCGGCTCTTGGTCGGGGTAACCCAAGCACAGCCCCACAATCGGCACCACGCCTTGCGGGCAGTCCAACAGCTCGCCCACGCGCGCCAAATCGTTGCGGATGCTGCCGATAAACACGCCGCCCAGCCCGATGCTTTCGGCGGCGAGCAACACATTTTGCGCAAAAATGCCTACGTCCACCGCGCCAATCAACAACACTTCGGTCCAGTCTAATTGCGCATCGGGGGCGAAGTGGGCATAGCGGGTGGTGTCGGCACAGAACACGATAAATTCGGGTGCGGTTTCCACATAAACCTGCCCGCCCTTGCCACCTGCGGCGCAGATGGGGCGGATTTGGGCGCGGATGGCGGGGTCGGTTACGCGGATGAGGCTGACGATTTGCATAAAGCTGGATGACGAGGCGGCTTGCCCCGCTTCCAGCACGGCGCGCAGGCTATCGGCAGGAACGGCTTGCGGTTTGAATTTGCGGATGGAGCGGTGGGCGAGGGTGGTTTGGATAACGGGGGAGAGCATGGGGATTTCCTTTGGGTTGAGTTGGGAGATGGTTTACGTAGTGAAACGGAAATGGAGAGAATGGGGTTTTCAGGCTGCCTTTTAATGGATGGCAGGGGCAGCCTGAAAACGGAAGGATGGGTTGGGCTGGGCTGAACTGCGTTTCAGGCTGCCGATTGAATGACGACTATTTGTCGGCGAGCCGCCGACGCTCCATTTCATTTTTAGGCTGCCTTTTGATAAACGCGAGAGGCAGCCTGAAAACGTTTTAACAACCTGCTTTCAGGCTGCCTTTATGGTTTATGGCGAACGGAGTAGGCAGCTAATACAACATCGCCCACAGCCCGCGCAGCAGCAAAAACACCGACAACGCCAGCGTAACCGCGTTATAGCGCAGCGAAAGGATATTGCTGCACAGCAAGGCAATCGCGGCGAACAGCAAAATCTGGATAAACGGCGCAAGCAATGCCCCGCCGCCCAGCAGCGCGGAAGCCAACATCGCCAGCGGAAACGCCACCAGCCACACGGGTAACTCGTGCCAGCTTTTCCATTTGCCAAAATGGCGGTTGTCTTGCGTGACCAGCGACACAAAGCCCAGCAGCGCATAATGCTGCGCCAGCAAAAACAGCAATGCTTCTTTATCCGCCATCGCCCAAAAATACACAATGGGCGAGGCAATCGCCAGCAGCAACAGGGTAAAGCGCGGCGATTGCAAATGCAGTTTCCACGCCATAATCGCGCGCACCGCGATGCTGGCAAACACCGCTGTGATAACGGATGAAATCAGCAGCGCAAACGGCGTGCTCACATCGTCAATAGAATAATACGGGTTGGTGTATTGCTGGCTTTCAAGGTCATACGGAAAAACAGCGCGCAGCGCATCAACACTGTCCGACATAAATACACTCCACACCACAAACGCCAAAATCAGCTGAATCACCGCGCCCGAATATTGCCGGTTGCCGCGCCCGAACTGCAAAGCGTTGGCGAGCACCGCGCAAGCAAATGTCCACGCGGCAAAGGGCATCGTCAACAGAAAGCACACCGATTCGGCAGGCGTTGTGCCGCGGTTATTGCCAAAAAAATAGGCGCAGCCGATGAAAAACCAGCCGATGAAAAACCCCGTCCAAGCCACGGTGGGCGCGGCGATGATGCGCGAATACACCATTTGCCAAGGCGACAGCGACGACATCCGCAATTGGTCAAACGCATTGGCGGCAATATCGTTTTTCAGGCTGCGTTCCACCAACAAAAAGCCTGCGATGGCAGAAAGCATTAAGCCTATGCCGCCAATGTTTGCCAAATGGTTGTGCCAAGCGCGGTATTCGTCTTTGGCAAAGGCAAACAGCGCGTAAATAATCGCCACGCCCGCTATCATGCCCCAGCTTAAATTGAGCCACAGCAGGCGTTGAAATTCGGCGTTCACCCAAATTTTGGGCGGTTTAATATGGGGCGTGTTCATGATTTATCCCTTTGAATATTCAACGTGTTTTGATAACTTTCCAACAGCGATGCGCGCACCGGTTCCAGCGCACACACGGGCAAATCGCGCTGCACCAACTCGCACAGCAAAGCCGCGCACGCCAAATTGCCCGCAGGCAAGACAACGTGCAAGGCATCGCCGATTGCTTCTGCTGATTGCACCGCCGCCAACGTGCACACCGCCGCCGCCATTTCTGCCGCCGTGCGTTCAGCAAAACGCAGCCGCACCGTTTGCGTTGCCGATTGCGCCTCGCCATGTAAGGCTTGGAACGCCTGAATTTGACCTTGCTTAATCACGAGCATGTGGCTGCAATATTCGTCCAGCTCCGACAAAATATGACTGGACACCAAAATCGTCATGCCCTCGCGTTGCAGTTGCAACAGCAGCAGCGACAGCTCATGCCGCGCTTCGGGGTCTAGCCCGCTGGCCGGCTCGTCCAGTAGCAAAAATTTGGGGCGATGGATGATGACTTGCCCAATGCCCACGCGCTGCTTTTGCCCGCGCGATAAATTGCTCACGCGGCTATACAGCTTATCCGCTAGCCCCAAAAGCTGCACCGTGCTGCCCACCGCTTGCGCCAAATCGCCATCGGACACGCCGCGCGATTTTGCCGCGTAGGTTAGGCATTGGATAACGGATAGGCCTTCGGGCAAGCCGAAAATGTCGGGCAGATAGCCGAGCCAGGCGAAACTTTCGCGCGGGTTCGCCAAAATGGGCTTGCCGCCGAGCAATACTTCGCCGCTGCTGGGGCATTCCAGCCCCGCCATGCAGCGCATCAGCGTGGATTTGCCCGCGCCGTTGGGCCCGATTAAGCCTGTGATGCTGCCATTGGGCAGCTCTACGTTGATGTTGTGCAGCACTTGGTGGCTGTCGTAATGGAAATTGAGATTTTGCGCGCTGAGCATTTGCTGGGATTCCTTTTGGATGGCGGTTGAGGCAGCCTGAAAACGGGAATGGAAGATAGATGCTCGATTTTAAAGCAAAAAAAGGCAGCCTGAAATCTAAAACGGAGCGGCGGCTCGCCAAATGGTTGTACGGAATAGGGCGGTGCTGTTTATTCGGCAAACTGTCGGCAAGCCGCTGCTGCTCCGTGGCTTGCAGGTTCGGCAAAGATTTCAGGCTGCCTCAATCATGGCAACAACAGCCAATCGCACCCCACGCCATCCAAGCCCAAAGGCAGCCTGAAAACGTGTTTGGCGGCTGTTGTCGCTTTGCAGAAACGCGCTTCGCCTGTTTTCAGGCTGTGCCTTTAAGCGGAGCTGACCTTTTGCCCGCGCAGGCGTTTCGCCGCCTGTCACGAGCAGGGGCAAGCCCCTGCACCCCACGCGAAAACCCTTTCAGGCTGCCCAAACATTGCCCCCGCGTTTCGGCAGCCTGAAACACAAAATGGCGCAGTTTGCCCGATAAAAAACGCAGCCTGATTTCATCCGCCGCTTGGTGGCAAACCTTCGCCGCGCCGTTTGCTGCAACGTTGCCAAGGTTTCAGGCTGCCTTAATGCGCAAACCCATATCGTCATGCCAAGCAATAAAATCGCCCAATTAAAAAAGGCAGCCTGAAAACGCATTTCACTCGTTTTCAGGCTGCCTTTTGCGGCTGATAGCGCAGCGTTATTTTTTCAACTCCGCCAAAATCTCATCCACCGTGCCTTTGGCATCACCAAAGCACATCACCGTGTTCTCGTTAAAGAACAATGGATTTTGCACCCCAGCATAGCCCGTGTTCATGGAACGCTTGAACACCACCACTTCTTTCGCTTTCCACACTTCCAGCACAGGCATCCCCGCGATGGGCGAATTGGGGTCGGTTTGCGCGGCGGGGTTCACCGTATCGTTTGCGCCGATAACCAGCACCACATCGGTTTCGGGGAAATCGTCGTTGATTTCGTCCATTTCCAACACGATGTCGTAAGGCACTTTGGCTTCGGCAAGCAACACATTCATGTGCCCTGGCAAACGCCCAGCCACAGGGTGAATACCAAAGCGCACGTTCACGCCTTGTTTGCGCAGCAAATCGGTGATTTCGGCAACCGGATATTGCGCCTGTGCTACCGCCATGCCGTAGCCCGGGGTGATGATGACGCTGCTTGCGCCTTTGAGCATCGCCGCCACATCGGCAGGTTTCACTTCGCGGTATTCGCCCACTTCTTCGCTGCCCACGGCGGCGGATGCGCCATCGGTGCCAAAGCCGCCCGCAATCACAGAAATAAACGAGCGGTTCATCGCTTGGCACATGATGTAGGACAAAATCGCGCCGCTGGAACCCACCAGCGCGCCGGTAACAATCAGCAAATCGTTAGACAGCATAAAGCCCGCTGCCGCAGCCGCCCAGCCTGAATACGAGTTCAGCATAGACACCACCACAGGCATATCCGCACCGCCAATGGAAGCCACCAAATGCCAGCCAAACGCCAGCGCGATAGCGGTCATCACAATCAGGGCAAACCAGCTGCCATTGGCGCTCACAAACACCAACATCAACACAAACGAAACCAGCAGCGCGGCAAGGTTCAGCTTGTGTTTGTGTGGCAATTTAAGCGGTTTGCTGCTGATTTTGCCGTTTAATTTGCCAAAGGCAACCAGCGAGCCAGTAAACGTTACCGCGCCGATGAAAATGCCGAGGAACACTTCCACCAAGTGGATGGTGTGCATTTCTTCGGCAACGTTGCCCGCGTCGATAAAGCTGTTAAAGCCCACCAACACCGCCGCCAAGCCCACAAAGCTGTGCAGCAAGGCGATGAGTTCGGGCATTTCGGTCATTTCCACTTTTTTGGCTTTGTAGATACCCAGCGCCGCGCCGATGAGCATGGCGAGGATAATCCAGCCCAAGCCCGAAACGTTGTCGGCAAAAATGGTGGCAACGAGCGCAATCGCCATGCCCGCGATGCCCGAATAACAGCCTTGCTTGGCGGTTTCTTGCTTGGATAGGCCCGCCAGCGAGAAAATGAATAAGATGGCAGCAACGATATAGGCTGCGGTTACTAATCCTGTGGACATTTTTTGAGTTCTCCGAAATTTGAGGGATAGATGTAATCAAGAGGGTTTAAGGTTTTGCGGCAGCCTGAAAAGCCAAAGGCAGCCTGAAAACGCCGCTTTACCCTTTTCTAAACATATTCAACATTCTGCGCGTAACAAAAAAGCCGCCGAAAATATTGATGCTCGCCAGTAGCACGGCAATAAACGCCAAGAACGACACCACGCCGCCTGCGCCGATTTGCAACAGCGCGCCCACCACAATAATCCCCGAAATGGCATTGGTAACCGCCATCAGGGGCGTGTGCAGCGAATGGCTCACATTCCAAACCACATAGTAGCCAATCACGCAAGAGAGCACGAACACGATGAAATGCTGCAAGAAGGCTTCGGGAGCCACCGCGCCCACCCACAAAATCAACACCGCCGCAATCGCTGCAGGGGCGATGCGCTTCCATGCAGGCGTTGGCTCGGCTTCGGCTTTGGCGGCAACCGCTTTTTCAGGCTGCTTAGCTGCTTGCGGCGCGGCGGAAACTTGAATGGCTGGCGGTGGGAAAGTTACTTCGCCATCGCGGGTAACGGTCATATTGCGGATGATAACGTCGTCAAAATTCAGCTCAATTTCGCCGTCTTTGTTGGGCGAAAGCAGCTTGGTGAGATTGACCAAATTGGTGGCATAAAGCTGGGATGATTGCCCTGCCAAACGGTTTGCCATATCGGTGTAGCCGATGATTTTCACGCCGTTGTCGGTAACGAACAATTCGCCCGGTTTAGTGAGCTCGCAGTTGCCGCCCGTTGCCGCTGCCAAGTCCACAATCACCGAACCGGCTTTCATGCTGGCCACCATATCGGCGGTAATCAGCTTGGGCGCGGGTTTGCCGGGGATGGCGGCGGTGGTGATGATGATGTCCACTTCGCGCGCTTGCTCGGCAAACAGCTTCATTTCGGCGGCGATAAATTCTTCGCTCATCACTTTGGCATAGCCATCGCCCGAGCCGCCGCTCTCTTGCGGAAAGTCCAGTTTCAGGAATTTGCCGCCCATGGATTCAATTTGCTCGGCAACTTCCAAGCGGGTGTCAAACGCGCGCACCACCGCGCCCAGCGAATTTGCCGTGCCAATCGCCGCCAAGCCCGCCACGCCCGCGCCGATAATCAGCACTTGTGCAGGCGGTACTTTGCCTGCGGCGGTGATTTGCCCTGTGAAGAAGCGACCAAAGGCGTTGGCGGCTTCAATCACCGCGCGGTAGCCCGAAATATTCGCCATAGACGAAAGCGCGTCCAAAGCCTGCGCGCGCGAAATGCGCGGCACCATATCCATCGCCAGCGCGTTCACTTTTTTATCGTTGAGCTTTTGCAGCAATTCTTCGTTTTGGCGGGGATAAAGGAAGCTGACCAGTGTTTGCCCTTCGTGTAAACGGTTGATTTCCTTATCGCTGGGCGCGTTCACTTTATAAATCAACGGCGCAGACCAAGCGTCTTTCGCGTTCACCAACACCGCGCCCGCTTCTTCAAACGCCGCATCGGTTAAGCCCGCCGCCACGCCTGCGCCGCGTTCTACCGCCACTTCAAAACCCAATTTTTGCAACTGGGCAACCGTGCCGGGGGTTGCGGCAACGCGGGTTTCGCCTTTTAGGGATTCTTTGGGGATGGCTATTCTCATGATGGTTTCCTTAGAAGTTGAAGTTGAAATGGCGCGGCAAGGGCGGGTTAATGGTGCACACGCCCCACAGGCAGCCTGAAAATTAAAACCCGCATCTGCTTTTCATGCGGCAGCTGTTGCGCCGCAAAATCTGTCCGCACGGCTTATGAATACAGGCGCTGATAAAGAGTAGGGCGGTTGGATGCAACTTGCGCCCGCGGTTTTCAGGCTGCCTCAATAGGCGCCGCCCGCAAGCAGCCTGAAAAATACCCCAAACGATACGCGAATCACTCCCAGTTTACAAGGCTTAATAAACAATGGGCGATATTTAACAAACTTCAATCGGCAGCCTGAAAACCTGAATGGCGCGGCAACGGCTTGCCGCTCCAATATACGCGGGCAGGGCGCAAGCGTTTTCAGGCTGCCCATTACAAAAAACGGTATAATCCGCGCCTTTTGCCAAAACAATCATACCGTTTAACATGAACCCACTCGCCACCGCCCTGCTCGCATTCAGCATGTCTGCCGACGCATTCGCCGCCGCCATTGCGCGCGGTGCCAGCAGCGGCAAACTCCGCACCGCGCAAGTCGCCCAAATCGCACTCACCTTCGGCATCGTCGAAACGCTCACCCCCCTTATCGGCTACGGCGCAGGCATCATCGCCGCCCCGTTTATCGAAGCCTTTGACCACTGGATTGCATTCGGCTTGCTGCTGGTGTTGGGCGGCAAAATGATACGCGAAAGCCTGTCGCCCGCAGACGAAGCCGAAGCGGACGGCAGCGCAGCCGACAAACAAGCCGCCATGCCTTCCAAATGGCTGCTGCTCATCACCGCCGTCGCCACCAGCATCGATTCGATGATTGTGGGCGTGAGCCTTGCCTTTTTGGAGGTGAACATCTGGCTCACCGCGCTGGCCATCGGCTCGGCAACCACGCTGATGGCGGTCATCGGCATCAAGCTGGGCGGCGTGTTAGACAGCGTTATCGGCAAACGCGCCGAGCTGTTCGGCGGCATCGTGCTCATCGGCATCGGCACGTTTATCCTGTTGGAACACCTCGGTTTGATGGCGTAAGCCGTTCGGGCTGCGCGCAACTGCGTTTCAGGCTGCCGAATGTGGTTCACATCAGGCAGCCTGAAACGCAGTTTGGCGTAGTGTTATCCCCCATCAACCGCCCGCGCCGCGCCCGCTAATCGCTCTTCCTGTCAATCCGCCGAATCAGCTTCGCAATCTCTTCATGGCTCGGCGTTTCGCCCACCAGCCAGCGCACTACCGCCACGCCCGCCTGACTTCCCCGCGTGTCCCGGACGGCTGCATAGGATGAAGAGGACCGTCGCGGCCCGTCCGCGTGTCCCGAACCG
>ERZ773060.266-NODE-266-length-21401-cov-5.98927_pt1 | contig 21401 bp, 20 predicted proteins | sample MGYA00580628_ERZ773060 | MGnify/ENA primary metagenome ERZ773060 (study PRJEB29015, sample SAMEA2738019) | human oral metagenome | biome: human oral; feature: human-associated habitat; material: dental | place: China | collected 2045 ... | reverse complement strand
GCATTTTGCTTGGGGCCCGGGGGAGGGGCTGGGGGTGGGGTTTGTGGTTGTCAAACCGCCAGTTGCGGGGGGAACAGGCGGCGCAATTTTTTGCGCCCATTGGTAATAGGCGGCGCTTTCGGCGACGCTGCGGCGTGGCGCGGGGCGGTAGTCGTGGTCGTAGCGCAGCGGCGGTTGTTGTCGCACGGCGGCGGGCGGCGATGCCGGGGTTTCGCGCGGCGGTGCAGTTTGCGCGGCGGGGATGTTGCCGCGCAGGGCGTGGTGCAGACTGCTGTAGAGGAAGTCGTGCGCGAGGCGGCTTTCGCGGAAACGCACTTCGTGTTTCGCCGGGTGCGCGTTGACGTCGATGAGGTTGGGCGCAATGTCGAGGTAGAGGACGTACACCGGATGGCGGCCGTGGTAGAGCATATCCTGATAGGCCTGGCGGATGGCGTGCGCGATGATTTTGTCGCGGATCATGCGGCCATTGATGTAGAAGTATTGGCGGTCGGGCTGGTTGCCGGCGCAGGTCGGCAGGCCAACCCGGCCATAGAGGTGCATTTCGCCGCTGCGGGCGTCGATGGGCAGCGTCTGCTCCAGCAGCTCATCGCCGAGGACGCTGGCAATGCGCGCGGCGAGGTCGGCGCCGCCGTATGCGCCGAGCAGTTTGCCGTGGTTGTTGAGGCGGATGGTGATGCCGTCGTGGCTGAGCGCGAGGGTTTGCACCAGTTGCTGGATGTGCTGCCGTTCGGTGCGCTCGCTTTTCAGGAATTTTTTCCGCGCCGGGGTGTTGTAAAAGAGGTCGCGGATTTCGATGGTGGTGCCGGGCGGGTGCGCCGCCGGGCTGATGGCGTCGCCCAGATGCGGGCTGATGCGCCACGCCTGCGCCTCACCTGCCGCGCGGCTGGTGAGGGTGGTCTTGGCGACGGAGGCGATGCTCGGCAGCGCTTCGCCGCGAAAGCCGAGAGTGGTGACGTGCTCAAGGTCGTCGAGGTTGCGGATTTTGCTGGTGGCGTGGGTGGCGAAGGCAAGCGCGAGGTCGTCCGGGTGGATGCCGCAGCCGTTGTCGCGCACGCGGATGAGTTTGCCGCCGCCGTCTTCGATGTCGATGTCGATATGCGTCGCCCCGGCGTCGATGGCGTTTTCCACGATTTCTTTGACGACGGAGGCGGGGCGCTCGATGACTTCACCGGCGGCGATTTGGTTGATGAGGTGGTTGGGCAGTTGCTGGATGCGGGGCATGGCGGCGACGGGGCAGAGATTCGCGCGCTATTGTTGCCTTTTGCCGGGGAATTGCAATCCCGGCGGGGATGGGGCGATAGCCAGCCGGGGGGATTGGCGTTATCATCGGCGCATCCCCCGCAGAGGAATTACGGCATGACGCATCACATTTTCCCCAACACCCCGCCCCGCTACCTGGCGGGCGCGCGTGGGTGGTGCCGCTGCGGGGCGGTAGCTGAAATCATAGCCATCCACCGAAAGTTTCAGACAAGGCGCGTCGCCGAAGACAGTACGTGGTTGTACGGCGAGGCGACGCAACACCGTATGAGGCTTTCGGTGGATGGCTATATGGCGATGTTGACGGGCGCTTCTGTCCGGTAGGCATCGCTTTTTCTTTAAGCGTATTTTGATTCAGGGAGAGAGAAATGTTTAACCGCAATCCGGCGGCCGAAACGCCAGTGGCATATCCGTGGGCGAAAGTCTTTTTTGGCTTCGTTGGCGGGATGTTGTTGTTTAATTTTGTTGCCCATCTATTGGGAAGTATAAAACTTTCTGGCATTTTGCTGGGGCAGCTATTACTACCACAGCCAGCAACGGACAAAATGCATTTATATCTCTTGTGGGGGTTGTTGTTTTTATTTCCTGTATTGCTTAGCAGTATTGCTACCGTATTGTTTTTGGTTTGGCGAAATGCAAGGCGCAATCGGCACGGCGTAATGCTAGCGGTAAAATCCATGCTGGCACTAAATACCATTTATGCCGTATTCAGTATTATTTATTTGGTTTTTTGGGGTGTATTCAGGGATGGTGCGCAGATTTTGTTTCTTGTTTTTTCTTGTACGGGTTTCGTTTTGCTGCAAGGTATTTTTGCTGCCTTGCTGGCAAGCTGGCTGCTGCCCGAACCCGCAGATGATGAAGACGAAGCAGAATTTTATCCTTGGCAGCGCGTCATTCTCGGTTTTGGCCTGGGTACCGGCTTGCTCAATGGCTTGCTCTTCTGGCTGCTGCTACTGATACTGGGTAAGGGTATTTCCTGGTGGCATTTGCCGGATAATATGGGACGCTTTTTTATGCCTGGCTTTTTATTTGGCGCCTGGTTTGCCTGGCGGCGTTTTCAACGCTCGCTCAGGCATATGGTTTTTATTTTGGTAGTCACTTTGCCGCTGGCGATGTTTTATTTTATGGGTATTACCGCCGCTTCTTTCAGTTACAGTATGCATTTGCGCAGCTTGCCGATGATTTTGACGGCACGGTTGGCGCTCGCCATTTTGATTCTTTCGTTTGTTTTACTGCCTGCAAGGAAAGACAGAACGGCTTCTGCGGCTGATAATGGTGTGTTATTGCTGGTGAGCCTATTGGCTGCGGCCATCATTATTGTGGTTTCTGCCTGGATGATGCCCTATGTATTGATCATATTATGGCGCTTGTTTTCCTGATCAGGATTTTTTGGAGATTCTTTTTCTATTCACCAAACCGGGGAGGTTTTTATGTCGAAGTTCCAGCAGGATGCCGCGCTGCTTTTGGCAGCGATTGGCAGCAGGGAGAATATTAGCGCGGTCACGCATTGTGTGACGCGGATGCGTTTTGTCTTGGTTGATCCGAAAAAGGCGGATATTGCCCGCATTGAGGCGATTGGCTGCGTCAAGGGGACGTTTATCCAGTCCGGACAATTCCAGGTGATTATTGGCAATGAGGTGAGCGAGTTTTATCAGGAATTCACTACCCTTGCCGGGATTGAAGGGGTATCGAAGGATGCGGTGAAAGCGGCGGCGACGGCGCAGCAGAATTGGCTGCAGCGCATAATGAGCGCGCTCGGCGAGATTTTCGCGCCGATTATTCCCGCGCTGGTATGCGGCGGTCTGATTTTAGGCTTTCGCAATATTATTGGCGAGATTGCGCTGTTTGATGGCAAGACTTTGGCGCAAACGTCGCCGTTCTGGCAGGGGATGTATCAGTTTCTTTGGCTGATTGGCGAGGCGGTCTTTCATATGTTGCCGATTGGCATTGTCTGGTCAATTACCCGCAAGATGGGGACGACGCCGATTCTTGGCATTGTGCTTGGCGCAACGCTGGTGTCGCCGCAGTTATTGAATGCGTTTGCGGTCGCCAGTACGGCGGCGGAGGATATTCCGCATTGGGATTTCGGCTTTACCCGCGTCAATATGATTGGCTATCAGGGGCAGGTGATTTCTGCCATTCTCGCCGGTTTTGTTTTGGTATATTTGGAGCGTTTTTTCCGCCGCATTACGCCCGCGGTGATTTCAATGATTGTGGTGCCGTTTTGTTCGCTGGTGCCGGCGGTGATTATTGCGCATACGCTGGTTGGCCCGATTGGCTGGAAGATTGGCACCGCCATTGCTGATGCGGTTTATGGCGGTTTGACGTCGTCATGGTCGGTGTTATTCGCGGCTGTTTTTGGGTTGCTTTATGCGCCGGTAGTGATGACCGGGCTGCATCATATGACCAATGCCATTGATATTACTTTGACGACGAAATTCGGCGGCACGATTCTCTGGCCGATGATTGCCCTTTCCAATATTGCCCAGGGTTCGAGTGTGCTGGCGATGGGGGTTTTGCAGCGCCACAATCCGCGCGCGGCGCAGGTCAATGTGCCTGCCTGTATTTCCGCTTATTTGGGGGTGACGGAACCGGCATTATTCGGCGTGAATTTGAAGTATGGTTTTCCGCTCATTTGCGGGATGATTGGTTCGGCGGTGGCCGCGGTGATTTCTGTCGGCAGCGGCGTGCAGGCGCTCAGTATTGGCGTCGGTGGCATTCCCGGCATTTTGTCTATCAATCCGCAATTTTGGGGTTCGTTTGCGCTGGCGATGGCGGCGGCGATTGTCGTGCCGTTTGTGCTGACCTGGTTGGTCGGGCAGAAGCGGCTGAATGCGGCGGAGCGGGGCAGCGCGCCTGCGGCGGCGGCGGCGACGGAAGCGTTCATCGCCCCGATGAGCGGGCGTCTGTTTGCCATTGAGGAGATTGACGACCAGGGCTTTGCTTCAAAAAGTATGGGCGACGGCATCGCGATTGAGCTGCGCGATGGCGTGGTAGTCGCGCCGTTTAGCGGCACGATTGAGGTCGCCTTCCCCACCGGGCACGCCTACGGCATCGCCTGCGACAATGGCCGCGAGCTATTGATTCATCTCGGCATGGATACGGTTGAGTTGCAGGGCAAGGGCTTCACTGCGCGCGTCCGGCAGGGCGACCGCGTGCGCCAGGGCGATGTGCTGGCAGAGGTCGATGTGGATTATGTGAAGCGGCAGGGCAAGTCGCTGGTGTCGCCGGTGGTGTTTACCGATGGCGGCGCGGTGCGTGTGCTGAAGCGGGATGTGGACGTGACGCGCGGCGATAGCGGTATTCTTGAGCTGTGAGGTGCATCCCCATGAATTTCAAAGATAAAGTCGTTTACCAGATTTATCCCAAATCCTTCTGCGACAGCAACGGCGATGGCATCGGCGACCTGCCGGGCATCATCAGCAAGCTCGATTATTTGCAAACGCTCGGCGTGGATTATCTTTGGCTCAACCCGGTTTATCCCTCGCCGCAGCGCGACAACGGCTACGACGTCGCCGATTACCGCGCCATTGACCCGGTTTACGGCACGATGGCCGATTTTGAGCGCCTCTGCCGCGAGGCGAAAGCGCGCGGTATCGACATCATGCTCGATATGGTCTTCAACCACACCTCAACCGCGCACGAGTGGTTCCAAAAAGCGCTCGCCGGCGACGCCAAATACCGCGCCTATTACCTGTTCCGCCCCGGCAAGCCCGACGGCAGCGCACCGACCAACTGGCAGTCCAAATTCGGCGGCAGCGCCTGGGAATACGCGCCGCAAGTCGGCCAGTATTACCTGCACCTGTTCGACGTTACCCAGGCCGACCTTGACTGGACGAACCCGGAAGTACGCCGTGAGGTCGCCGACATCGTCCGCTTCTGGCAAGAAAAAGGCGTGCATGGCTTCCGCTTCGACGTCATCAACCTCATCAGCAAACGCGAATTTGCCGACGACCCGCACCACGCCGACGGCCGCCAGTTCTACACCGACGGCCCGCACGTCCACGCATACCTGCGCGAGCTGAACCGCGCCAGCTTTGGCCGCGACCCGGAGAGTTTTACCGTCGGCGAGATGAGCTCGACCAAACTCGCCGAATGCGTGCATTACGCCGGCGCGGAAAGCGGTGAGCTATCGAGCGTCTTCACCTTCCACCACCTCAAGGTGGACTACAAGGACCAGCAAAAATGGGCGCTACAACCCTTTGACTTCGCCGCGCTGAAAACCCTCATCAGCGACTGGCAGATTGGCATGGCGGCGGGCAACGCCTGGAACGCGCTCTTTTGGAACAACCACGACCAGCCGCGCGCCTTGAGCCGCTTCGGCGATGACCGCCGCTACCGCACCCAGTCCGCCACTATGCTCGCCAGCGCCTTGCACATGCTGCGCGGCACGCCCTACATCTACCAGGGCGAAGAAATTGGCATGACCAACGCCTACTTCGACGACATCGACGACTACCGCGACGTGGAAAGTACCAACCTTTACGCACTGGAAACCGCAGCGGGGCGGGACGCGGCGGCAATCCACGAACTGCTGCGCGCGCGCAGCCGCGACAACGCACGCACGCCGATGCAGTGGACGGCAGGCGCGCAGGCGGGCTTCACCAGCGGCACGCCGTGGTTGCGCGTGAACCCGAACCACGTTGAAATCAACGCCGAGGCGGAGACGCGCGAGCCGCACAGCATCTACGCCCATTACCGCGCACTGATTCGCCTACGCAAAACGCAGCGCGTCATCCAGGACGGCGACTACACGCCGCTGCTTGCCGGCCATCCGCAAATATTCGCCTACCGCCGCGAGAATGATGAGGCGTCGCTCGTCGTGTTGGCGAACTTCTACGGCGAGGTGGCAAAAGCGCCGCTCGCGGACACGGCGGGCTATCGCCTGCTCCTCGGCAACTACGCCGATTCCCCGGCAACGCTGGAGGAAGAGGTGCTGCTGCGGCCGTATGAGGCGCTGGTTTATCTGCGGCAGAAGGTGTAGAAAGTAAAGCGCCCCCTCGCGCTGACAATGCTGTGGTGGGTCGAGACCCACCCTACATATACTGCGGAAAGCGTGCGTAGGGTGGGGCTTGCCCCACCGCCGCGAAACTATAGCCATCCACCGAAAGCCTCATACTGTGTTGCGCCGCTTCGCCGTACAACCGCGTACTGTCTTCAGCGGCGCGCCTTGTCTGAAACTTTCGGTGGATGGCTATACAAATCAATGGAAAGCGCGTGTGATAGCGCGACCCGTCCCGTCAGCCATAAAAAAGCCACCCCTGCGGGTGGCTTTTTATCGGGAGAAGCGCGGAGGATTACAGCGGGAGTACTTCCAGGCCGACGCTGTAATCGTAGAGGTGCGGCGTGTCCTTGACGACGTCGCTCGGCACTTCGTGTTCGGTGTTGAGCCAGTACAGCCCGGCTTCCGGCCAGTCGATGGTGACGAGGCCGTCGGCGTCGGTTTTCAGCTCGGTAAATTCGTGGCTGCGGTAGCGCATTCCGTCTTTGGCGAGGCGTACCCGCGCATTCGCCAGCGGCTTGCCGTCAAAGACCACGCGGAACTGCGCCTTTTCCCCGGCGTAGAGTTCGTTCGGGTGGGTCAGGTATTCGATGTCCAGCCCCTTGGCCGCAGGCTTGATGGCCTCCGCCGTCGGCTCGCCGAGGGTGGCGAAGGTTTCCGCTTCCAGGCTGCGGTGGCGGTAGTTTTCGTGTTTTTGGTCGGGGATGGGTTTTTCTTTCTGGTACTGCTCCGGCGTGCCGCGCCAGCGCGGTTTGGGGTCGCCTTCGCCGTAGTTGAACTGGATGTATTCCTGCTGGTCCACGAAGCGGTGCGTGCCTTGCTGGGTCAGCTTGGCGTCGTAGCTGGTGCGCAGTTTTCCCTTGGTCAGGTTTTCTTTTTCGATTTCCTTGCCGTCCGGGGCGTAGGCGTGCAGGTTTTCGGTCGGGCGGCCATTGTGGTTGACGTCAAAGGGGAAATCGGACGCGCCGCTGTCAATGGTGACGTAGTCTTTTTCGCCGGAAAGCTGGGTGCTGCTCGGGCGGATCCAGACGTTGTGCGCGCTGGCGAAGCCGCTCACCAGCAGGACGAGGGCGGCGATGTGGGTGCGTTTCATGGGAATCTCCGGTTACGGGGTAATGGTGAGGGTGATTTCGCCGAGCTCGCTCTTGCCGCTGGCCTAGGTCGTCGCCAACATCGCCGCCGGCAGGGTGAACGGAATGCTGACCGCTTCGATGCCGCCTTCTTCGCGCACGGCTTCAATCATCAGGGTGTAGCTGCCGTCTTTCAGCTTGGCAAGACGCGGGTCGTCGGACTTGATTTCGATGGTGTGCTTGCCCGGTTTTTGCGTGGCACCGGTGATGGCATCGGGCAGCGGCTTCAGGCTGCGCCCGCCCTTGCGCCACCAGTTGCGCAATTCTTTCAGGTATTTGAGGCCTTCCTGCGGGTTGTCCGCCTTGCCCTTGATGAAGTACCAGAGGCTCAGGTGTTCGACCAGCTTTTTGTCGCTGTCTTCGACCCAGACGGCGACGTAGGGGCGGTGGTATTCGCTGCTTTTGATGTCGGGGATGGTGACTTCAATGCTGAAGTCAGCCGCCTGGGTGGTGGTTGCCAGCAAGAGCGCTGCGGTGAGGAGGGTTTTTTTCATGGGTTTTCCTGTGGGTGAATGGAGGCGCGATGATAGTTTTTTTGGGAATAGTTCGCAATATTGGCGCTTCAGTCGGCGGCAGCGAGTTGGTTGATGGCGGCGGCGGTGCGCGCGGCGATGTCGTCAAAATGGCCGTCGGGGTTCAGGCCAAAGACGGTATGGATGCCCTGTTGCCGCCAGTATTGGGCGGTGGCGCGGGTCATGTTTTCGACTGTCGCCAAGCGCGGGTTGCGGCTGTTTTTTTCGCTGTCGCCGAGCGAGAAGTACGCGCGCGCTGGCGGGGTTTGCAGCAGGCGGCTGGTGGCGAAGTCCGCCCAGCCGTCAAACCAGAGTGAGCCGGAAACACAGGCGACGCGCTGGAACGGGCTGTCGTGGTAGGCGCTCCAGGCGGCGAACAGTCCGGCGAGCGAGTATCCGGCGATGCCGCGCCAGCGCGGTTGCAGGCCAAGGCGCTGTTCGATAGCGGGCAGCCGCGCGGCGAGACTGGTGAGGGTTTCAGTCGCGCCGCCGCTGAAATCCGGCGCTTTTTTGAAGGCACGCGGTGCCGGCCACGGGCTGAAAGCGTGCTCCCAGTCCGTGCGATCCAGCGACATCAGCACGACATCCGCCTTGAGCAAACTGGCGACGGCATCGGCCTCGTGCGGTTGCAGAAAGGTCAGCAGCAGTGGCGCGGTGGCAGGCAGCGCGCCGCGGTAATAGAGGCGAAGATTGGGATCGTTCAGGGTATGGACAGGTTGCATGATGCGCTCCGTTGGGGAATGCGGGCAGGCTACGCGATGGTCGCGCGGGGTTGCAAGATTTTCTGTTGTGAAATGAGCGGGATGTAAAAAATGACTTTTGCATAGCTTGCAATGCATACGTTATCCGTCCACAATGCGTGCCGTCTGGCCGGACATTCTTTTTTATCCACGGAGTATTTATGGCACACACCCTCATTATTTACGACCACCCTTATGAAAAAAGTTTCAACCACGCTATTATGGAAACCGTCATCGCCGCATTGCAGGAGAAAGGAAAAGCGCACGCGCTGATTGATTTGCACGCCGACGGTTTTGACCCGGTTTTCCGCAAGGAGGAATTGGCGCTTTATGGCAAGGGAGAAACGGTTGATCCTTTGGTCGAGAAATATTGGCAGTTAATCAAGGAAGCGGATGAGCTGATTTTTATCTGCCCGGTATGGTGGAGCAGTCTGCCCGCCATGACCAAGGGCTTTTTTGACAAGGTGATGAAGGTGAATTTCGCCTATGTGCCGGGTACGACCGGGCCAAAAGGATTGCTGACGCATATCGGCAAGGCAACGCTCATTACCACTTCCACCACACCGAATTTCGCGCTGAAACTTTTCTTGCGCAATCCGATCAAGCGCGTTTTCGTCAATCTGGTTTTGAAGCAGATTGGCATTGCGCAGCGCGAATGGCTGAATTTTGGCAATATTACAAATTCCAAAGCAGAGCAACGTGAGGCGTTTTTGCAGCAGCTAAAATCCCGCTTTGCGGCGTAATTGCCGTCGATATTAAAAAAACCGCCTGGTGGCGGTTTTTTTCGTTATTCGTTTTCTGTTTTGGGATTTGCTTTCTTCGCGCGCGGGTGTTTGGCGTCGTATTCGCGTGCCAGATGCTGATAGTCGAGGTGGGTGTAGATTTGGGTGGTGGCGAGGTTTTTGTGGCCGAGCAGCTCCTGCACGCTGCGCAGGTCGCCGGAGGATTGCAGCAGGTGGGTGGCGAAGCTGTGGCGCAGCATATGCGGATGCACGTTCACGCCGGGCAGGCGTTCGGCGGCATAGGCCTTGAGGCGCAGGGCGATGCCGCGCTCGGTGAGGCGGCCGCCGTTTTTGTTGAGAAACAGCGCTGTCTCGTCCGCTTTTTTCAGCAGTTGGCCGCGCACCGCCTGCCAGCGGGCGAGGGCTTCGCGCGCCTTGCTGCCGATGAAGATGAGGCGCTCCACCCCGCCTTTGCCGCGAATGATGTGATGGGTGCTGTCGGCGCTGAGGTCGCGCGCGTTGAGCGCGGCCAGTTCGGCCAGGCGCAGTCCGGCGGAGTAGAAAAGCTCCAGAATGGCGTGGTCGCGGATGAGGTTCGGGTTGTCGGTCGCGGGCGCTGCCAGCAGGGTGGTGATTTGTTCGGGGGTGAGGACGCCGGGCAGGGGCTGGCGCGGTTTGCGCGGCAGTTTGAGGGTGGCGGCCGGGTCGGTCGGCAGGCCGCGCAGGCGGTGCAGCCAGCCGTAGTAACCGCGTAGCGCGGCGCGGTGCTGGTTCAGCGTGGCGGGGCTGTATTTGCCACCGCCCAAGGTTTTGCGCAGGTAGTCTTGCAGGGTCTGGCTATCGAGCGCGCTCAGGTCGCGCCCGGCGTGGGCGTCGGCAAACTGGCGCAGCAGGCGGCGGTAGGTGGCGAGGGTTTGCGCGCTTTTGCCGCTTTCGTAACGCAACCAGGCGAGGTAGTCGTCGATGTCGTTCATGGAGACGATGCGGCGGGTTATGCCGCCAGTTCGCCGTGGTAAACGGTGGCGGCGGGGCCGGTCATGTAGAGCGGTTTGCCCGCGCCTGCCCAGTTGATGATGAGCGTGCCGCGTGGCAGCTCAACGGTAACGGTTTCGTCCAGCAGACCGCGTGCGATGCCGACCGCTACCGCCGCACACGCCCCGGTGCCGCAGGCTTGCGTCTCGCCCGCGCCGCGCTCAAAAACGCGCAGGCGGATGTGGGCGCGGTCGCGGATTTGCATGAAGCCGGCATTGACGGCGGCGGGGAAAAGCGGGTGTTGTTGAAGCGCGGCGCCGACTTCGGCGACCGGCGCGCTGGCGACGTCTTCGACCACGCAGACGGTGTGCGGGTTGCCCATGCTGACGATACCCATCTGCAATTCGTGTCCGGCGGCGCTGACCGGCTGGTAGAGACGCTCCGTTTGCGCGGCGGTGAAGGGGGTAAAGTCCGGCTCGCCCATGTCCACCCGGTATTGTTCGCTGCCGTCTTCGCCCGCGCCGACGTAGGCAATGGTGATGCTGCCGCGTTTGACGGCGACGCGCAGCGGGCGGTCCAGCGGGTGCAGGCTGTGGTCGCGCAGGTACTTGCCGAAGCAGCGCGCGCCGTTGCCGCAGTGTTCAACTTCGCCGCCGTCGGCGTTGAAGATGCGGTAGGCGTAGTCGTGCGCGGCGTCCGGCGCGGGTTCGATGATGAGCAGCTGGTCAAAGCCGATGCCGCTGTGGCGGTCGGCCAGCGCGCTGATGCGCGCGCGCGGCCAGTCGAAGGTTTGTTGCAGGGCGTTGAGTACGATGAAATCGTTGCCGAGGCCGTGCATTTTGCTGAAATGGCGGATGCTCATCGGCGCGAGATCGTGTTTACCAAGAGCAGGATGAGGATGGCGCCGAGAACCGCGCCGATGAATCCGGCGGGCTGGCCGATGCGGTACCAGTGCAGCGCCTGGCCGATGTAGCTCGCGACCACTGCGCCGCCGATGCCGAGCAGGGTGGTGAAGATGAAGCCCATCGGGTCGCGCCCCGGATAGAAGAAGCGGGCGACAAGGCCGACGAGAAAGCCGATAACGATGGTGTAGATGAGACCAGAATGGATAGTGATCGTCATGATTTGCTCCTTTTGTGTTGAAAGCGCCCGCACTATAGCGGGCTGAAGCAGGGGCAGTGTTACAATACCGCCACGCTATCACAAGGATATTTCATGAAAAACGACCTGCTGCTGCGCGTTTTGCGCGGCGAACCCGTGCCACGCACCCCGGTGTGGATGATGCGTCAGGCCGGGCGCTACCTGCCCGAATACCGCGCCACCCGCGAAGTGGCGGGACAGTTCATGACGCTGTGCCAAACGCCGGAACTCGCCTGCGAAGTGACGCTGCAACCGCTGGCGCGCTTCCCGCTCGACGCCGCCATCCTCTTCTCCGACATCCTCACCATCCCTGACGCGATGGGGCTGGGGCTTTCCTTCGTCCCCGGCGAAGGCCCGGCGTTTGACCGCCCGGTGCGCAGCCCTGCCGACGTGCAGGCATTGCCCATTCCCGACATGAACGACGACCTCGGCTACGTCATGCAGGCGGTACGCCTCATCAAGCGCGAACTGGACGGGCGCGTGCCGCTCATCGGCTTCGCCGGCAGCCCGTGGACGCTTGCCACCTACATGATAGAAGGCGAGGCCAGCCGCGATTTCGCCCGCGCCAAAGCGATGCTCTATCAGGAGCCACGCACCCTGCACGCCCTGCTCGACAAACTCGCCCGTGCCGTCACCGCCTACCTGCTGGCGCAGATAGAAGCGGGGGCGCAGGCGGTAATGCTCTTTGACAGCTGGGGCGGCAGCCTTGCCTGGCAGGCCTACCGCGAAAACTCGCTCGCCTATATGCAGCGCATCATCACCGGCATCGGCGGCAAAGCGCCGGTCATCCTCTTCACCAAAGGTGGCGGCAACTGGCTGGACATGATGAAAGACAGCGGCGCCGCTGCTATCGGCCTCGACTGGACGACACCACTGGCGCAGGCACGGCGCATCCTCGGCGAAAACATCGCCCTGCAAGGCAACCTTGACCCTGCCATATTGCGCGCCGAACCACCAACCATCGAAAACGAAGTACGGCGCGTGCTCGCCGACTACGGCCACGGCCACCGCCACATCTTCAACCTTGGCCACGGCATCACCCCGGACATCCCGCCCGAACACGCGGCGGCGATGATTGAAGCCGTGCACAAATACAGCCCCCAATACCACAAAGAAACCCCATGAGCATGACCTACTGGCTGATGAACGAACACGGCACCGCGCTCTACGAAGAAGACCTGCACGGCCTCTACTACTTCCAGCTCAACCTCGACGCGCTTTGCGAAAAACTCGGCATCACGCCGCTTTCCGAATACGTGGACGACAGCGAACTGCGCGCGCAGTGGCTGACAGATGAAGACAACCTGCCGGAAGACGCGGACATCGAACGGGACGCGCTGCGCGAACCCGCCGCCTGGCACGACCCGGCCGCGCTGCTCGCCGTGCTGCAAGCGCTGGAGCGGCAACTGCAACAAGACCCGGACAGCCTCTATCAAGCCGCCGCCGATGATGATGATGATGACGACGACTTTGCGGACGACGACGAAGACGGCTGCCATTGCGACGACGGCTGCGGCTGTTGCGCCGACGTCGAAGATGAAGACGACGAAGACAGCATCGAACTCACCCCGGAGCTTGTCCTCGCCGACATTGCCGCCCTCAAACCCCTGCTGCAACAGGAGATTGAGAAGGGCGGGAACGTCCACCTGCGGCTGCTCGGCTAAACCCGTCCCCGCCCGCCCCGCCGGTTCACACAGGAAACACCATGATTACCTACATCGACCCCGAAGCACGCTACAGCGACGCGACCATCCACCACGGCATCATCCACCTCGGCGGACAAGTGCCGGAAGACGCCAGCGCCGATGCCGCCGCGCAAACCCGCAGCGTACTGGCACAAACAGACACGCTGCTCGCCCGCTGCGGCTCGGACAAGGCGCACATCCTCGAAGCGACCATCTACCTCGCCGACCTTGCCGACTACGACGCGATGAATGCCGTCTGGGACGCCTGGACCGCACCCGGCCGCGCGCCTGCCCGCGTCTGCGTGCAGGCCAAACTGGCGCACCCCGGCTGGAAAGTGGAAATCCGGCTGACGGCGGCGGTGCGAGAGTCGTGACAACGACGGCTGTTGACCTGAAAGCTGCGCACCACAAAAAAACCGCCCTCCGGCGGTTTTTTTGCATTTCAGGCGGCGAATAATAGCCGCAAGTCCGCCCAAATAACGTCGCCATACCCCGGACGGTTTCCCAGTAGTACCTTAATGAAGCACTCCGTGCGTAGGGTGTGTGGCGGCGCAGCCGACACGCACGCGAGAATTGGGACAGCGGGAGACGCGTGCGTGCCTGCGGCACACACCCTACAAATCAGTGGTGCAGGTCGCAAAATCGTCGCTGCGGCAACCGCATTGGCTGAAGGGCTGTTTACAAATGAAGAATCCCTCGCCCCTACGGGCGGGCTCCCACGCAAAATGCGCCCACATTTTGCGTGGAGTCCGGAGCGCGTAGGGGCGGTTAGCGTAGCGTAACCGCCCGATTCCGTTTTGCGGAATGCCCCTTGCGTTCAAGTAAAACAAAAACGGGGCAGGGCGCCGATAACGTCCTGCCCCGTGCGTGCATCAAGACGCTGCTTCAGATGCGGTTCACGCCGCTGCGGCAGGTGGTTTCCACCGCGTTGCCGTAAGAGTCGGTGAAGGCGAAGAGGGCCTCGCTCATGCCTTTTTGGTGCCACTCGCCGCCACGACCAAAGAGGCCGCTGTTGCTGACATAGCGCGCGCCGGAACCGGCGACGGCGTTTTGCATCACCATTGACTTGTCGTCGAGGCGCAGCTCAATCTGGCTGGTGTTCAAAATGCGGATATTGACGCCGAGACCATTGTCGCAATCAAAATGGGTGACGCCGCCCGCTTGCGGCTGTTGCGGCGCGGGATAATTGTTCGCGGGCGGATTTGGCACCGGATTGGCGGGAATGCCAATATTGCCGTTGCCGCCAGTATTGCCGCCACAGGCAGCCAGACCGAAAACAGCGAGTGCGGGCAGGATGAAAGATACAGATTTCATGAAAACTCCAGTTGGAAAAAGCCGCACCGGGCGGCGGTGCGCGCATCATAAAAGACGCTCCCGCGCCGCGTGCATACACTTTGGCAAGTTTTCCATTTGGCAAGCCCGGTGCGAATTGTATGCCTTATACTGCGCGCCGCAGCCGCACACAGGGCTGTCATTCCCCTTCCTTTATCCTTACGCAGGAGTATTTATGAAACTTTGGATTCCCGCCGCTGCCGCCACCCTGGCACTTGCCGTTTCCGCGACCGCTTCCGCCGCCGGTGGCAGCGTCACCTACCAATGCCAGAACGACAAAAAAGTCAGCGTCAATTACACCTTCAACGAACAGGGCGTGCCGACCCAGGCAACCGCCACCCTGAACGGCAAAAAACGCCTGATGAAATACGATTTGAACCGCTCCGATAACGTCGATACCTTTTTCAAGGACAAAAACGGCTATAACCTGACTGCCTCCGAACTTAATTCCGGCAATTACCGCGACGCTTCCATCATGATTATGTCGCCCAATAGCGAAATCCTTTACAAAGATTGCAGCCCGGCGGCGAAATCTGCCGCGCCGGACAATTCCCGGAATAATGCCGGCGAAATCAGCAAAACCGGCAGCGTTTCCTATATGTGCCTCAATAACCGTCGCGTCAAGGTCAATTATGCCTTTAATGGCGCCGGTGTGCCGGTCAAGGCGGAAGCGGTGGTCAACGGGCGTAAGCGCGTCATGCAATACGACCTGAACCGCTCCGACAACGTCGATACCTTCTTCAAGGACGGCGCCGGATACAGCCTGACCAGCTCCAATATGGATGCTAACAATTTCCGCCAAAACGACATCATGATTACCGCGCCAAATGGCGAACTGGTTTACAAAGATTGCAGCGCGAATTAAGCATTCCCAGCTCACAAAAAAGCCCGCAGATGCGGGCTTTTTTATGTTGATGTGTTTAGTGTGCCACAGCGTAAGCGGCAAAGCGTTGCAGCAGCGCGGTTGCGTGCGGCGTTGACTCAGGGACGGCGGCAATCATCGCGTCGATATGGGCGAGGCGGTCGCGTTTTTGTGCGAGGTTGTCGCGCATCGCCTCCTGGCCAAATTCCGGGTGGAATTGCACGCCCCAGGCGCATTTGCCGATGCGGTAGGCCTGGTGCGGGTCGTGATCATTGGCGACGAGGGCGACCGCGTCTTGCGGCAGGCGCAGCACGCTCTGGATGTGGGTGGCGTTGGCGGTGAAGGTCGGCGGTAGCGGCGCAAACAGCGGGTCGTCGTCGCAGGCAGGCAGACGGCGCAGGGTGATGTTGCCGTTTTCCGCGCCGCGCGGGTTGTTGCCGGTCGTGCCGCCGAGGGCATCGGCCAGCAGTTGGTGGCCGTAGCAGATGCTGAACACGGGCAGTTCGCGCGCGACTGCCGTTTGCAGCCACGGGCGCAGTGCCTCGCTCCACGGCTGGCGTTCGTCCACCATGTGCGCCGAACCAGTGAGGATGACGGCGCAGCAGTCATCGTGCGCGGGCGCGGTTTCGCCGCCGAGGATGTCAACGACGCGGATTTCGCCGCTGAGGTGGCGCGCAATCCAGTCGGTGTAGCCGCTGAGGCGGGCGCAGGTGGCGGCGCCGGGGGTGCCGAGGCGAAGGATGGTGATGGGTGGCATGGGGTTCCTTTTGGGGCAGGGATAGGGAGGGGCGCCCGCCATAGGGGGCGCGGTTTTTGTTTCAGGGCAATCGCACCCGCACGATGTGCTGATCCATGTTGCGCCGTCCCCATTTGGTCGCATAAATCAGGCGGGCGATGCGGTAATAGCGTTTGCCGCAGTAGCGGCTCAGCTCGCTTTCGGCTTCTAGCTTCAGTCCCGGCAGCCATTGTTCCAATTCGCGATTGTCCTTGAGCGACCATTTGAATTCCGGCACGTCTTCGCCCATTTTGCCGAGCGCGTCGTGTTTTTTCGCCTTGCCGACGAGGAACGGCGGCACGATGTCAAAGACAAACGTCGCCTGCGGCAGGTGGCGGGCGAGGGTGGCGAGGTAATCTTTTACCGTGGCGGCATCGAAATACATCAGCACGCCTTCGCACAAGAGCAGCACCGGCTTGCCGTGGGCGGCTGCGGTCTGCATCCAGCTTTCGTCCAACATTGAGGAGCCGAGGTAGTGATTGCCGCTTTCCGGCAGAAGCTGGCGGCGCAGCGCAATCACCTCCGGCAGGTCAAGGTCGTACCAGGCGGTAATGGCGGGACGGCCAAGGCGTTCGTAACGCGCGTCCAGCCCGGCGCCGAGCTGGACAACGACGGCATCGGGATGGGCAGCGATGAAGCGGCGCGCTTCTTCGTCAAAAATATGCGCGCGACCGCAGCAGCCGACCTGCGACATGACGATGTTGTTGAATTTGCTGAAATCGTAGTCAATCTGCGCCAGCATCCGTGGCGCTTCCGCGTCGGTGAGCAGGCGTTCATTTTCCGGGCGCTCCTGTTCGACCGCTTTTGCCCACAGCGGGATGAGCATGGTGGTGGAGAGGGCGCTGGTTTCGGGGGAGATTTTTCCGTTCATCGGGGCTCCTTGCAGGTTGTTGAAAGGGGTTCGCATTATACGCGCGGCACGCCTACGGCAACTTTCCTCATCATCCTCATCAATCCACATTAACGTGTGGAGTTGGTGATACCAAATGCACAGGGTTAGCGTTAAAATACGGTAAACCCACTAACCACCGATGAGGTAATTTTATGAATATCAAGACGATAAAGTTCACCGCGTTCACCGATCAACGCCCCGGCACCTCCGGTCTGCGCAAGCCGGTGCCGCATTACCAGCAGCCGCACTACACCGAGAGTTTTATCCAGTCCGTTTTCACCTCGCTCGGCGGGGTCGCGGGCAAGACGATTGTCGTCGGCGGTGATGGCCGCTATTACTGCGCCGAAGCGGTCGCCATTGTCCTGAAAATGGCGGTGGCGCAGGGCGCGAAGCTGATTCTGCTCGGCGAAAACGGCCTGCTTTCAACGCCTGCCGCGTCGCACGTCATCCGCCATTACAAGGCCGATTTCGGCATTATTTTGTCCGCCAGCCACAATCCGGGCGGCAAGGATGGCGATTTTGGCATCAAGTTCAATTTGTCCGCCGGGCAACCTGCACCGGAGCACGCCACCGAAGCCGCTTATGCGGTTTCCAAATCGCTGACGGAATATTCGATTGCCGAGGTGGAATTGCCGCCGCTCGACAAGCTGGGCAGTTACCGCCTTGGTGATACGGAATTGCGCGTGATTAGCAGCACCGCCGATTATGCGGATTTGATGGAATCGCTGTTTGATTTCCCGGCGATTAAAGCGCATATCGCTAAACATCCTTTTGTTTTTGATGCGATGCACGCCGCCACCGGCCCGTATGCGATTGAGGTTTTCCACCGCCGTTTGGGATTGCCGCAGCAATTCTTGCTCAATACGAAACCGCTTCCCGATTTTGGCGGCGGTCATCCTGATCCATCCCCGGCACATATTGATGAATTAAAGGCGGCGATTGCGGCCAATGAATCAGTCGTTATGGGTGCGGCGAGCGATGGCGACGGCGACCGCAATTTGATTACCGGGCGCAAGCATTTTATTAATCCCTGCGATAGCATGGCGGTGATTGCCGACAATCACGCGCTGATTCCCTGCCTGAAATCGCTCAAGGGTGTGGGGCGCACCATGCCGACCAGCCGCGCGGTCGATGCGGTCTGCATTGCGCACGGGCTGAATTATTATGAAACGCCGACCGGCTGGAAATTCTTTGCCAATTTGCTCGATGCCGACATGATTCACCTCTGCGGCGAGGAAAGTTTTGGTACCGGCGGCAATCATATCCGCGAAAAAGACGGTATTTGGGCGGTACTGTGCTGGCTCAATTTGCAGGCGGCGACCGGCAAAACCCCGGATGAAATTATTGAGGCACACTGGAAGCGTTATGGCCGCCATATTTTCAACCGCTTTGATTACACCGGGCTGGACAAAGATACGGCGACGGATATGCTGAAACAATTCGAGGCGCAACTCGTCAAAATGATTGGCCAGACTATTAGCGGATTGCCGATTACCGATGCCGGACAATTCAATTATTCCGACCCGACCAATGGTGAAACCAGCCCGAACCAGGGATTGCAGGTGCAATTCGGCCCGCAGGCGCGCATTATTTGCCGCCTTTCCGGCACCGATACCCGTGGCGCGACCATGCGGATGTATGTCGAATACTGGCAGCAGGATATTAACGCCGCGCCCGCGCTCGCCGGTACCACATCCACCCTGGCAACCATGGCGCAGGGCATGATGAATCTGGAACATTTCTTTGGCCGCAGCCAGCCTGACAATATCGTTTGAGGAATCCCATGATGAGCAATCTCCACGACAAACTGAAGTCGCACAAAGAAACCGTCCTCGGCAAACGGATGACCGAATGGTTCGCCGCCGAGCCGAACCGCGTCGCCGACTGGACGCTGAAACAGGCGGGCATTTATCTCGACCTCTCGAAAAACCACATCAACGCGCAAACCAAGGCGCTGTGGCAACAATGGGTGGATGAAGCGGGCGTCGCCGAAGGCATCGCCGCCATCACCCGTGGCGACAACGTGAACACCGGCGAACACCGCCCGGCGCTGCACCACCGCCTGCGCGCGCCAGCGGATCAGCCCTTCGTCGTCAATGGCGAAGACGTCAGCCCGCACATCCGCGCCGTGCGCGAACGGATGAAAGCCATCAGCGAGCGCGTGCGCGGCGGCGACTGGAAAGGCTACGACGACCAGGCCATTACCGACGTCATCCACATCGGCATCGGCGGTTCCGAACTCGGCCCGCGCCTGCTCTGCACCGCCTTCAAACACCTCGCCGACGACCGCATCCGCGTTCACTTCCTCGCCACGCCCGACCCGGTGAAAATCAGCGAGCTGAAACGCCGCCTCAACCCGGCAACCACGCTGCTGATTGTCGCCTCCAAGAGTTTCGGCACCGAAGAAACCCTGACGAATGCGGGCTATATGCGCGAATGGCTGCGCGCCGCCGGTGGCGAAAAGGCCGACGGGCAAATGATTGCGCTCTCCGCCAACGTCGATAAAGCCGCCGCCTTTGGCATCGCCGCCGAGCGCGTGCTGCCGTTCTGGGACTGGGTCGGTGGCCGCTTCTCGCTGTGGTCGGCCATCAGTCTGCCCTTCATCCTGCAAAACGGCTACGACGCTTACGCCGAACTGCTCGCTGGCGCGCACGAAATGGACAAACACTTCCAGACCGCGCCGCTGATGGCGAATATGCCTGTGTGGCTGGCGACGCTGGAAGCGTGGTACAACCACTACTTCAACTGGAACAACCGCGCCGTCATCACCTACTGCAACCCGATGGAGCCGTTCCCGCAATACCTGCAACAGCTCGACATGGAAAGCCTCGGCAAGCGCGCCAACCGCGCAGGCGAACCGCTGACCAAGCCGAGCGGCATCATCGTCTGGGGCGGCACGGGAACCGAGGCGCAACACGCCTTCTTCCAGCTCATCCACCAGGGACAGCGCCACATCCCGATAGACTTCGTCACCGTGAAAACCCCGCCCAAAGGCTACGAAGACGCGCAACGCATCATCCACGGCCACTGCACCGCGCAGGCGGAAGCCTTAATGCGCGGCCGTGACGAAAGCGACCTGCAAGACATCCCCGAAGCCGAACGCTACCAGCGCACCTGCCCCGGCAACCGCCCCAGCACCACCATCATTCTGGACGCGCTCACCCCGGCCTGCCTCGGCGCCTTCATCGCCCTCTACGAACACAAAGTGACGGTGCAAGCCATCCTCTACGATGTGAACGCCTACGACCAATGGGGCGTCGAACTGGGCAAAGTGCTGGCAAAAGGCACGGAGGCGAGCCTTGCGGGCAAAACCGGCGCGCATGACCCGTCCACCACTGCCATTATTGACTATCTGAAGTCTTGAGTGGCCTGAAGCATATACATACACGATTCCCGCTATCGTGTATGTATAGCCATCCCCGGGGCTTACCCCGCCGCCCCAACAGGCGGTTCTCTCGACAAAAAAACCGGGCAATGCCCGGCTTTTTTGCACCCGCGTTTCCCGCAGAATCAGTCGCGATACGCCGCGTAATACAGCCCGCCGACCATCACCGTGCCGCCCAGCACGTTGCCGAGATAGACGGCAATCATGTTTTCGCCGAACTGCGCCCAGGTGATGTCGCCGCCGCCCCAAATGGCTGCCGGGATGACGAACATATTGGCGACCACGTGCTGGAAGCCGATGGCGACGAACACCATCACCGGAAACCAGGTGCCGAGGATTTTGCCGCTGAAGGTGTCGGCGCCGTAGCAGAGCCACAGCCCCATGCACACCAGCCAGTTGCAGCCGATGCCGGAGACAACCGCCTGGCCGAAGCTGGCATCAACCTTGCCGTGTGCGACTTCCAGCGTTTCCGCAAAAACCGCGCCTTCGGTGAGGCCGACGTAGTGGCCGAAAAACCAGGCGATGAAAAACGCGCCGAGGACATTGGTCGCGGTCACAATCGCCCAGTTGCGCGCCCACTGGCGCAGGGTGATGTGCCGCTTCAGCCAGGCGACCGGCAGCGCCATCATGTTGCCGGTAATGAGTTCGCCGCCGCCAAGCAGGATGCAGACGAGGCCGACCGGGAATACCGCCGCGCCGAGCAGTTTGCCCAGCCCCGCCAGCTCGTGCGGCATGGCGGCGACGATGCGCACATAGGCGAGATAGCCGACCGAGATGAACGCGCCACCGAGAAAACCGAGCACCGCGAGGCGGTCGGCGCGGTTTTCCGCTTTCATCGTGCCCTTGTGGGCGCTGTATTCAAGAATATCCTTCGGTTCAAGGACACTACCGGCCATGTTTGACTCCTTTAAAATTTATAAAAAATGAGAGGAAAGTCGCGCATTGTATAGCCATCCACCGAAAGTTTCAGACAAGGCGCGTCGCCGAAGACAGTA